>Ga0207149_1023_pt1 | contig 32854 bp, 27 predicted proteins | sample Alteio_BWMinHeat_31_FD_153563 | JGI IMG/M metagenome (GOLD analysis project Ga0207149, IMG submission 153563) | Enriched cells from forest soil in Barre Woods Harvard Forest LTER site, Petersham, Massachusetts, United States -... | ecosystem: Environmental > Terrestrial > Soil > Temperate forest >... | reverse complement strand
ATACGGCAAACGTTTTGTTTCGATTGCAATACCCGGTGGTCACCTTGGATCCGGCCTTGAATTCGTTATCAGGCAGGGAAGCAGCAGTTTCCCAGCTGGGTTGAGGCAACTGATGAAGGCGGATAAGCAACCAATTTCAGCTGAAAAGCGCTGAAGAAATTCGACGAGATTGCAGTGGGATACAGAAGCAAGATTTAGGAGTGAACGATGAAAAAAACTTCCCTTTCGCGGTCTAAAGCTCTTCTGGGATTCGCGGCAGTGCTGGGAGTTATGTTTAGTGCTGCGGTATCGGGTGCCCAAGTGAATGTAACCACTTGGCACAATGACATCGGACGTACGGGAGAGAACACCCAGGAAACGACGCTTACCCCGAAGAATGTTGCCAAGAACAGTTTTGGCAAAATTTGTTCAGCCCCGGTGGACGGTCAAATTTACGCGCAGCCTTTGACTGTGTGGAACTCTACCACTCATAAGAATACCGTTTACGTCGTAACCCAAAGCGATACGCTTTACGCATTCGACGGCACGAATTGCTCGCTGATTCAAAAAGTCTCACTCCTTCCTCCTAATGGTCCAACCGAGTATCCCGCAGATTGTTGCTTTCTGGCAGGAGGGCAGTGCCGGACGGTCGCTCCCACCGTTGGAATCCTGGGTACGCCCGTCGTGGATACGACCACTAATACCTTATTCGTCGTCGCAGAATCCCAAGTGGGATTGACTGGCACGCCGGGACAAAATTGCCAAAACAAGCAGCCTCCAAATGGTTGGGTTCACCGGTTGCATGCGCTGGATCTGACTAGTGGCCATGGCTTTCTGAGCGAGAAGAATGGCGGGCCGGTTCAGATCCAGGGAAGCGTTTCCACAGGGAAGAGTTTTAGCTCACGGAACCAGATCCAGCGTCCAGGCCTTCTCTGGTTATCGGGGAATCCGAATCAGGTCTATCTCGCCTTTTCGATGATGGATGGTGCCCCAACACCCTTTCCTCCTGGGTGGGTGTTTGCCTATGACGCCCAAAATCTGGCCGCTGCAAACTACCCCAAAATCTTCGCTACAACGCCAACCACGGGCGGAGATGTAAACGGGGGTGGTATCTGGCAGGGCGGCGCCGGATTAGCGGCGGGAGTCGATTCCAAGGGTGGAAAAACCTACATCTACTTTGGTACGGGAAATGGTACGTTCGATGCAAACGAATCCGTTCCTCCCAACCAGGACTATGGGCAGAGCTTCGTCAAATTGAATGCTGACCTGAGCAGCGTGGCGGATTACTTTACTGACTTTAACGCGCTGTCGGATGGTTGCCCTTGCGTTGACCACGATTTCGGTTCGGGGGGAGTCGCGTTGATCCCGGACAATACCTTGACCAAGCACCCCTACGTCGCCATTCTCGCGGGGAAGGAAAAGGAGATTTTTGTGCTCGATCGGGCCAAGCCGGGCCGCTACCATGGAAGCTGCACGGGAACTTGCCCTGCTATGACCGCTAACGGCCAATGCGATGGCACGCCCCCCGTCTGCACGGGAAGTGACGCCAATCTTCAAACCTTTCCTACTGGAACCAAGAACTACCGCGTGACTCCCGCGTACTGGAACTCGAGCTTGTACTATACGGCGTCGCAAGATTCCATGAAGAGGTACCCTCTTTCATCGGTTTGCCCAAAGGGCAAGCCGGGCCCTGTGTGTCCTCACAATGCAACCTCAAACGATGGAAAAGGGCATCAGATTTTCTTCAAGTACGGGAACACTCCCTCGGTCACATCCGATGGCACGAATAACGGCATTGTTTGGGCGATCCGGAATTACCGTGCTCTCCAGGGGGGAAATCCCGCCACTTTATTCGCCTTTACGGCGGACACCCTGGTGGAGTTGTATGACAGTACCCAGTGTGTGATCGGTGGGAAACCGGTCGATGAGCCTGGGCCGGCAACAAAGTTTTCAGTTCCAACAATAGCTAATGGCTATGTGTACGTCGGCACGCAGACGGATCTTGATATCTATGGTCCGGTGACAAGAACGTGTAATTGAGGTAGGCCCGGCTGCAACCAGTACGATGGATTTGGGTTTGGATAGTTGATGTTTCTTGGCTATTTCGATGAGGTTAGCTCCTCCCAGCTGGCTTCCAAGGTTCTTTTCATTCCGATGTTGACGCAAAATGAGGCGCGAAAAAATGTTCCGGTTTTATCGATCTGGTGTATACTGCCAGCCTTGGGCGCGGGTTTTGCCCCAAATTCTGTGTCCTGCATCGTCCCTTACGAAGGTGATTCCCATGAGCAGTAAGAAGTTTGCGCTTGCCTGGAGTATAGCTCTAGCGAGCTTTCTGATGACCCTGGTATTAGTATCGGCAGCTTCGGCTGCTACAGAGAAAGTACTGTATTCCTTAGGCAACGGTTTGGACGCTGCCTATCCTTTTGACACCCCAGTCTTCGATGCGGCCGGCAATCTCTACGGCACAACTTGGGAGGGCGGTCCCAGTAACCATGGAACCGTCTTCGAATTGTCGCCGGTTACCGGAGGGGGTTGGACAGAAACTGTCCTCTATAGCTTTGCTGGAAGCCCCACCGATGGCGGCAAACCCAGCGGCTCGCTGATCTTTGACAAGGCCGGAAATATCTACGGCACGACTCGAACCGGCGGCTCTCCCAATTGCAAGAATGCCCCCTGCGGAACAGTCTTCGAATTGATCCCTGGGTCAAACGGTACCTGGACGGAGAGTTTGATTTACGTGTTCGCCAACTTGAAGGACGGTGCTTATCCCTACGCTGGCGTCATCATGGACGGTGCAGGCAATCTCTACGGCATGACCCATGAAGGCGGCGCTCACGACTTGGGCACGGTTTTCGAATTATCTCCCTCTAATGGTGGTTGGACGAAACGCACCCTCCACAGTTTCAGCGGTACCGACGGGAAATTCCCGGTTTCCGGACTCGTCATGGACACGGCCGGCAATCTGTACGGTACAACCGAGAAGGGTGGAACTGCCAATTTAGGCGTGGCTTTCGAATTGTCACCCTCCGGTAAGGGCTGGAAGGAAACGGTGCTTTACAGCTTTGCCGGCGGCACGGACGGCAGCGGACCTCATGTCGGCTTGATCTTAGACACGCTCGGTAATCTGTATGGCACAACTGCCTCCGGGGGATCGGGAGGATGCCAAAATGGTTGCGGTACGGTTTTTGAGCTGTCACCCTCTGGCGGGGGCTGGACAGAAACCATTATCCAAACCCTGACTTTGGCAAACGGAAGCGTTCCTAACGACATCGTTTTTGACTCGGTGGGCAATATTTACGGAACGACCCGGCGGGGTGGCTCGGGAAAGAAGTGCAATGGTGGTGGTTGTGGCACAGTGTTTAAACTCACCCCCTCCAATGGCACCTGGACAGAGACCGTGCTTTATTCTTTCAGGGGGATCCCCGATGGAGCGGTTCCATTCTCGGGTCCGATCGTTGATGCCAATGGTAATGTTTTTGGCACAACCGTGTTTGGCGGCAAGTATCACCCGGGCGTCGTGTTCGAGATCCAGCCGTAGGGATCTCGGCCGTTTCAAAGATTTCCGACCACCTGTTCAGGACGTCGGCCTAGGGCCAGATAGCCTTCATAAAGGGTGGCGGAAGGTGTAAGACTTTGGGGACGTAGGCAAGGTTGCCTTCGTGCAGGTAGAAATACTGTATTCATGCTCTGATAGTTAAAGGTGGGATTGGGTTCCCCCCCGGCTCATAGCGAGCAGAGTGTAAGAAACACATGGTCGCGTTGCTCCCCTGCGGCATCGAATTAACTGTGCGATCAGGGCGGAGTTAGCTTCCGCTCTTGAAAATGCAAGGTCCGGTTTGACGCTAAGAAATATGGGGGGAGCATTGAGTTTGGGTGGTCCAAAGATGAGAGAGTCCAAGGTCGTGAACCGTCGCGCTTTCGTGACCATAAGCGTTGATGACGGTCACCCTACTGATTTGAGAACGGCGGAACTTCTTCTTAAATACGGCTTGAGAGCAACTTTTTACGCTCCCGCTGCTAACCCTGAACGCGCAGTTATGTCCCCTGGCGAACTACGGTAACTCTCCCGCAATTTTGAAGTAGGGGGGCACACACTCCACCATGTCTCGCTGCCATCGCTACCGAGGAAAATAGCTTGGGCAGAAATTGTGGACTGTAAGAGCTGGCTGGAAGATGTTACCGGCAAGCCCGTGGTTTCGTTCTGCTATCCAAAGGGAAAATTTAACCGCGCTACTGCCCAGTTGGCAAAGGAAGCAGGTTTCCTGGCGGCGCGCACGTGCTTATTTAACCTGCATGACTTTCCTGAAGACCCATTTCGTTGGGGCGTCAGCACTCATGCGTACTCACACAGTCGCCTGGTGCAAATGCGGCATGCGCTTCTGGAAGGAAATTTCTCCGGCGCTTGGAATTATTGGAATACCTACAAAGGAACTACCCTCTGGCAGAAACACTTCCTCCATGGCCTTGATCATGTCATTAAGCACGGCGGCATCGCTCACCTGGGCATGCACAGTTGGGAAATTGACGAACTCGGTCACTGGGAAGTTTTGGAATCTGTTTTTAAGTACATTGCCGACCGGCGCTCCCTGATCAGCGTCACCAATGGAGGTTTCTTCGAAGCCGCCAGTGTGCGGAGTATTGCTCATCAGCCGGGTGTTCTCACCGCAGCAGATTGATACATGTAAAACCGGCTTACCTGCTCCACAATCTGTCTCGAAATTTGTACAAGCTCTTCATACCCGCCCAAATCCCTGATTATCCAGGTTCCTCCGTACTCCAAATCGGGGAATAATCATTGTGGAGGGGTCTGCCGGACATGTCCGGGGGGTGTACCAACGGAACCTTCCCACCTTCTTCCGAATCCGGCAAAATCCTCAAATGCCACTTTCCCCCGGAAGTTGCCGGTCCTCATTACTCTCGATCTATGAAGGTCGCAATCATTCTCCTGGGAATGGCGGTTTCGCGAGCCGCCCAGCAAGCGTAAAACAATCGGCAGCACGCGAGAAACGCAACCAGACGCTGGACCTGTGCGCCCGGACCACGATCTCCCGAGGCAACATCCCTTCAACCTCCATCACACCCCAATCGGAGAAATCTATGCGTTGGCGAATCTGCCTCGTCGCTATCGGCCTCGTGATTGCTGTCGCCGTTCTTGCCTCCCCGAGCCAGGCTGCTTCCCCGCTAGCCGTGTTTACGACGCGGATGCCCTTGTCCCGGCAGTTTGTCAAATATGACTTTCAGTTGTACGCTTCCGGAGGCATTGCTCCTTACACTTGGTCCGTGGATGGCCTCTCTGGAACGGGTCTCACCGCCACCCCGGATGGGGTTATCTCTGGAGTGCCCAGCAACGTTCGATCTTACGATCTGAACGTGACCGTTGAAGATTCTTCTGTCCCCCCTCAAAAAGCACAGAGTACTTTGCTGTTTACCGTTTACGCTCATGGTTTACCCGGGTCCATAGGACAGAATTTCTTCGGCCTTCATGTCCATAACGCGAACAGCGAATGGCCCACAGTCTCTTCTCAGACGAATCCTTTCAGCGTCGTCAGATTGTGGGACACAGGTACGTCCTGGTGTACGGTCGAACGGACGCAGGGAGTTTTCGACTGGCATCTTTTGGATGAGTATGTTGCCGTGTCTCAGGCCAACGGCGTGCACGTTCTCTACGAGGTTGGTCAGACTCCGACATGGGCATCGTCGGATCCGACGGACACCTCGTGCCGGAACGTGCCTGGCAGTTGCGACGCTCCCGCCGATTGGGGCACCTTTCATCAATTCATGACCGCGGTAGTTTCCCGCTATACATCGACGGGAGTACAAGCAGGCTGTACCGCGTCGGATCCACAATGCCACGGCGTGATCAGTACTTATGAAATATGGAACGAGCCCTTCAACCCTGCGATGTGGCGCCCAGCCCAGAAGAAATATCACTACGATCCGAATCAGACCATGAAGGCGTTCGTCAAGCTGACGCGAGACGCCCAGCATATTATCAAGACGATTGATCCTCATGCTCTGGTTTCCTCACCTTCGGGCTCACCCGGTTTTATGACGCAATACTGGGCCACTCCCGGCGCCGTCACCAACTTTGACCGGATCGCAGTTCACGCCTATCCGATGCCCAGTCATCCCGTGCCCGAGAGCATGGTCTTCCCCACCATGAAAATGAGACAACTCATGGTGGCCTACCATATCGCGGCCCCGCTGATGAACACCGAAGGATCCTGGAGTTCAAAAACACCTCCCACGAGTGATGCCCAAGCTGCCTATGCAGCCCGGTTCATCCTCCTGCAGGTGGCCACACAAATGAGAAAGTTCATGTGGTATCTGTGGACAGGAATGGCTGCGCTGTGGAATACAACGCTGACCCCCGCTGGTCAGGGTTACGAACAGGTTGCCACCTGGCTTCTGGGAGCTAAGATGGAATCGTCGGGATGTTTGAATTCTTCAGGTAATTTTCAACCGGATATCTACAAGTGTTACAAACTTGATGGGACCTACATCGTCAATCTGGTCCGCCCCAATCACTATGCAGCCCAGGCCGTCTGGTTTGTGAAAACAACCAACGATACTACTGGCGTGGATTGGGCAGCGACATCCATCTATAACGTTCCCGCTGGCTTCAACCACTACAAAGATCTCAACGGAAATGTTCACAACATTCACGGTTCTCAGGTAACCATTGGCGCTTCCCCGATTCTGCTGGAAAACAATTAGAGCCTGCGCTCCAGTTAAGTAAGCTCCAGTCTGTGAAGGGCGAGACGATTCAAAAGGGTCTCGCCCCTTCTCAATACCATCCTCATCCTCCTCCCAGCAAGAACCAGCCCCGCGAAACAACTGGCGACAGACTTCATTTTCGAAGCGGAAATTTGCACGATTCAGCGAGTGGAAACAGCTCCAGCCGGGTTAGAAGAATCATAAGACTGTTGTGTTTAGGAGAACCGTGATTCGACCTGGCATATTGCTTTTCTGGGGTTTGCTGATCGCTACGGCGATGTCCGTATTGAGTCTCAATGGCTGCGGAGGAGGGGGCGCTTCCAGTGACCCACCGCCACCTACCCAAAAGATTCAGCACGTGGTTGTTATCTTCCAGGAAAACCGGACTCCGGACAATCTTTTTCAGGACCCAAAACTGATTGCTGAAGGCGCAGATATTCAGAGCTATGGATTCAATTCTCAGGGCACAAAAATTCCTCTGTCGCCTTTAGACCTCAAAACCACATACGATCTGTCTCATTCCCATTCTTCGTTCCTGGCCATGTATGACGGCGGGAAAATGGATGGAGCCGACAAGATCCCGGTGATTTGCGACAGCTGCGGGCCTCCGCCTCCGCCCCTGAATCCGCAGTTCCAATATGTAAAACCTTCGGACGTCGCACCCTATTTCCAAATGGCCGAAACCTACACCTTCGGCGATCGCATGTTTCAGACCAACCAGGGCCCCAGCTTTCCCGCACATCAGTTTATTATTTCGGGCACTTCGGCCCCGACCGCGCCCGGCGATCAATTCAGCGATTGGTTTGTCGCGGAGAATCCCCAAGGTGTGCCCAAAGCGGGTGGCAATACCGGATGCACAGCTCCGACTCAGGAGTTCGCGGAACTCATCGATCCCTCGGGTAATGAATCCACTGCATTTAACAATGGCTTCCCTTGCTATGACCATCCCACGGTGACGGACCTGCTGAATGCTAAGCAGGTCAGTTGGAAATACTACGCGCCGAGCGCGGGATCTATATGGACTTCGCCCAACGCCATTAAGCACATGTGCGTGCCGAACTCGACTGGAACTACGTGTACCGGCTCTGATTGGAATCACAACGTCGTCCTGAATCGCACTCAGGTGTTGACCGACATCGCTGCCAACCAACTGCCCAGCGTGAGCTGGGTCATTCCCGACGGGACGTACTCCGACCACGCGCAGGAAAATGACGGCTCCGGGCCATCGTGGGTCGCTTCTGTGGTCAATGCCATTGGCAACAGTGCTTATTGGGGCAACACCGCCATCATCATTACCTGGGACGATTGGGGAGGCTGGTATGACCACGTCGCGCCCCCGGTTCTCAATTCCTACGAATACGGTTTTCGCGTGCCTTTGATCGTCGTCTCTCCGTATGCCAAGCCGGGCCACGTTTCCCACCAGGTAAACGATTTCGGCAGCATTCTTAAATTCATCGAGGAAACTTTCGGGTTGTCCACGGTCGCGCCCGGAGCCTCACCCGCATACGCCGACGCCATCAGTAGTAGCAGCGATCTTTCAGATTGTTTCGACTTAAACCAAACGCCACTCACGTTTCACACCATCAATGCACCCTTGAGGGCGAAGCATTTCCTGGAGGACAAACGCCCGCCCTCCCCTCCGGACAATGATTAGCTAGATCGGACTCCACTCGAGAGTGGCCCATGCAAGCCGTTTTTGGCTTGAGTGGGGCAGTTCCACCGCTGGACACAGCGTTCCGCTGCCGGGCGGTCCATCTGGTCACAACCTGTGACCCAGATCCAAGATCTTGATTAGATTGCTCGCTCCAGAGCAAGAAAGAGGCGTAAGATTCTCCTCCGGAGAGGAATCCATGGCAAGCCGCAATCTGGTTCTGAGTTTGTGTACATTCTTTCTGGCCGTTGCGCCCTTAACTTTCGCAGGCGAGGAAGCAGCAAGCGGTGTTTCTGGTTTCAAGAACGTAAATGCTCCAGGCGCGACGGAGACCGATTCGCATGCGGTGAACAACAAGATCATCATTGCCGGGGATTATGTCGACAGCAGCGGCGTCCAGCACGGGATGATCCTCAATGGGAAAACGCTCACCTCGGTCGACCTGAAGAATTGCACGACCACTCCCGGGATCACCGCTATCTCCTTCTATGGCATCAATAACAAGAACGTAGTTGTGGGCTGGTGTTTGGACACCATAACGGGCGTCGACGATGCTTTCTCCTATTTCAATGGGAAATTCGTAACCATCTCACCGCCGGGCGCGACGTCCACCAAGGCTCAGGGTATCAACGATAAAGCGCAGATTGTGGGTACTTACCTTGACTCCGCCAATGTCGAGCATGGCTTCGTTTTGAAAGGCACAAAATATACGACTCTGGATGTCCCCGGCGGATTTATCAATTCGGACGCGTGGGCGATCAACAACAAGGGCCTGATTACCATATTTGCGGTTAAGAGCAGCGCTTACCATTCGTTCCTTTTCAACGGCAAGAGATACTCACCAATCGATGTCCCAGGGGAGACCCATAGCTTAGTCACCGGGATTGATAGTTTTGGCGACCGCGTCTATAGCGTCGTGGATTCCAGCAACAAAATCCACGGAGCGTTCTTCCTGAATGTCAACGGCGGGACGTACTTTGTGTTCAACGATTCTAAGGGCTTGACGAACACACAAGCCTCCGGTCTCAATGACAAGCTTAGGATCGTTGGAACGTATGCTCCCTCCGGTCCGTCTACACCTTCGGGTCCTCTGTATCAAGGTTTCAAAGCGATTGGCTGCTGCCGCCCATAGCGTCAACCTAAACCAGGGGTCTGACCCCACCCTTCTCGGCCAGCCCCAGCTTATGCGCCCGACAACTTCCCCCACTCAAGCCATAGTGCAGCTTGAATGGGCCACCTGTCCAGCCGACTACATTATTTGCTCTATAACAACGAAGAGATTGTATTTTCCTGCTTGCGTTCCGAAAGAGTTTATCAACAACTGTATCGGCGCCCCGATGAGATCCCTCAAGACAAATGGTCCCACGGGATAGTCGCCCACATTTGGCAACGCGGTGAAAGAAATCTGCTGCGCTCCTCCCCCGTCAACATGTTTGATATACCCGTACAAGTTATTGTCAGTCTGCGTGGTTACTACCAGCACCCCCGAAACCCGATACACCCCAAAGTGTTTGGGAGTGAAGAGGGTGATCGGTTTAATCGGTCCAGTTTTGCCCCAGAGTTTGATCCTCGCTACAACGCGCGGGAATCCGGGATTCTCTGTCTGCTTCGTCGTCGTGACTTGGCAGAAGCCAAATACGACGGCGAACAATACCATTGCCAGCCAGCAAATTGCAGTCCTCCGCATGACGTGTAACCTCGCTTGTGCGGCGAGAATGTTATCACGATTCGACTAATAATTGGATTCGTCAAAAGGCCTTCGCTCTTATCGAGGGCCACCCGTCGGGATCGCTAACATGGAAAGTTAATCAGGCGTATAATTCACAGCGCTTTTATGAGTAGAGCGAAACCACCAAAAGACGTCCGAGAACGAAGGTTAGCGAAGCACCGGAAACCAGCAGTGGCAGGTACCTCAACGGACTGGAAGTTTTGGACTGGGATTGGGATAGGAGTAGTTGCCCTGCTAGTAGGGATACTTGGGACATGGCTATCAATAGAAGACCGTCCAACGGTTTCATTCGGGCTTCCAAAGGATCCGTCCAATTTGATGAGCACAGAGGCGACGGTAGTAAATCACGGGGTCTTGCCGATAGTGAATGTCTCTCTCGAAGCGTATATAAAACATGCCGAAGTTCCAGATGGAATTACTATCGAAGACCAGTTTGGAGAGAGTAAATTGTCTGTTGGTATCCTTCGAGTTGAAGAGCCGACATACTTTCAGCTGTACAGGCTAATTTTTACGGGTGGCCGACCATTCACAAAATTGGACGGTGCGATTGTCGCCCATTTTGCTCCGAGATGGGCACCATTTTGGAAGCACTATAGGTTCTTCCGATTTGCGATTGATGGAAACGGTTTAAGACAAGTGCCTGCCGAAAATATCGAGGATGACTATTGGGCTGCAAGAAAAGAATTGGAAAAGTCAGAAGTAAAAGCCCACGAGTAAACCGTCGTTGCCCTGTTAGTCAGACAATCATCGCCTTCCTAATTATGCTTTTATTTTCAACATTTTGCGAAGACTCGTGATCTTTTCCTAAACTCCACTCAGCCCTCAAAATCACCGCTTCGCAATACGCAAGACTTTGCAGATTGACTCACGTCTCAAGCGATAGCATAATGCGCATCTGAGTATTCGAAACTCGGGCGTGCCGTAAATCCGCAGCTCGAGTCAGATTGACTAGAGTCCATTGCCGTTCATGCTAAGACTTGACCAAAACAGCTTATCTTTAGAATCAGTGTAGGGGGATTCATGACCAGGCCAGTGCAACACGGGGCAGCAATTTCGCGGATGGGATTGCGAGCCACAAAGAACGCGCTGGCGCTGGTCGCCGCGCTTTTGCCACTGCTCTTCGCAGTCCAATCGGCGCAGGCGCAAACTCTCTCCGTACTTTATAACTTCACCGGAAAATTGGATGGCGGATTTGCATACCAGGGTTTGATCCAGGGCCCTTCGGGCAACTTTTTTGGCACGACTTCTTTTGGCGGCATGTTTGGCCTAGGCACAGTTTTCCAAGTGAACCGAACCGGCACCGAGACTGTGCTCTACAGCTTCACGGGTGGAACCGATGGAGGACAACCTTACTCGTCGCTGGTCCGGGACACGCTTGGCAATCTTTACGGGACTACTTCCAATGGTGGCGCTCACGGTGTCGGCACCGTCTTCCAAGTAACTCCGGCCGGCACGGAAACTGTGTTGTACAGTTTCGGATATGTGGACGGGGCGAATCCTTCTGGAGGTCTAATCCGGGATGCGCAGGGCAACCTCTACGGTACTACCCTTCACGGAGGCTCTGCGGGTTTAGGAACGGTGTTCAAGTTGGACACCACCGGCACCGAAACCGTTCTGCATAATTTTGCTGGAGGAGCGGCCGACGGCGCGTCTCCCTACTTCACACGTCTCCACATGGACAAGGCTGGCAATCTCTACGGCACTACTCAAAAGGGTGGCGCCGCCAACATCGGGATCGTGTTCGAACTGAGTTCGAGCGGTACATTCACATTGCTGCACAGCTTCGCGGGTGGGCCAACGGACGGATCTTATCCCTCCGGATCCATAATGCGGGATGCTGCCGGCAACCTTCGCGGCACGACACAATATGGCGGACCTGCCAACCTCGGGACCGTGTTCGTGCTGAGCACTACCGGCACACTGACGCTTCTGCATAGCTTTGCCGGAGGTTCGACCGATGGAGCTTTTCCTTACGGAGGTTTGGTTCAGGATATCGCCGGCAATCTCTACGGCACCACTACAGGAGGCGGCGCTCGGGTTGGGACGATTTACAAACTGACGAAAGACGGTACGTTCACCCTACTGCACAGTCTTTTGTATCTGAAAGAAGGAGCCTACCCCTACGGAGGCTTGGTTGTTGATGCGAAGGGAAACCTCTTTGGCACCGCCCTACAGGGTGGCAGCGGCCACTATGGAACCGTATTCAAGCTGGCTCCTTAAGATTTCCACGTAGGACACAATTACTTCGATAAAGTCACCCGATTATTTACTTGCACTAAAGTGCAATCCAGTCCGTGTCCGTCCGTGCATTGACCCACATCCTTTCGCCCCCAACACTCTTATTTGAGACCGGCAAGAGTACCTGACGAAGCGACTAATTCGCCTCGTCAGGGTTATTAGCTGTGTGCCACTCCTATGAGAAGTCATTTCCTGGTCATATCACTTCTGGTTGTCGCACTCACTTTTTCGGGCTGCTCGGGTGTCTCGAGCAAAATGCAGTCATCGAATGGAGGAGGGAGCAGCGCGCCGCAAACCGTGTCTTTCACTCCTTGCGTTCCAGGAGGCACGGGCATTCCTTGTTCTTTTTGGGGTCTTCAGGTCAACCAACTGGCAAGCTATCCCGTGCAGATACCTTATGGACAATTTAGAAGCTGGGACAGTGCTCGAGCGAATTGGCCGATCATCGAATGGTGCCAGGCGGCCAGCGGCAGTCCTTCGGACCCGTGCTTCAATCAGAATGGCTCCAACCAAGGTTGGACGAACCTCGATGCCGAATTGGCGGATCTGAAACAGCAAGGCAGGACCGACGTTTTCTACACTCTCTCCAGAACGCCTGCCTGGGCCTCGCAGAATCCGAATGATACAAACTGCAATTACTACCGTGCCGGGTTGTTAGGGGAATGCTGGCCTCCGACCGATCTCAATCAAGATGGAACGGGAACCAACCAGATCTGGAGAAACTGGGTGGCGGCGATTGCCACGCGAGTGAATGATGCAACTTATCTACAGACTCATGCACACATAAAATACTGGGAAACGTGGAATGAATTTACCCGCACCACTTCCTGGCAGGGATCGAATAATCAAATGGTGCGGTTGGTTGAAGATGCAAACTGCATCATCACGGGCAGAGTCACAGCGATCATCGCGAATGGAGGAGAACCTTGTCAGCATGTTCTGAATTCCGTCGGACTGACCAAGTCCGTTGATCCTCAAGCGGTGATGGTGGCGCCCTCGCCTGCGGGAATTGATCCCGTCCATCTGCAGGCATTTCTGTATTGCACGAATGATCCGGCTTGCACCGTGGGCAAGGCCGGAGCCAATGCCGTGGATGTCATCAATGTGCATTTGTATGTCACCATGCAGACGCCCGAGAATGTTATTGAAAAAGGACTTCCGGGATTGTATGCGCGGTTGCAACCGGCCGAATTACAAAAACCGCTCTGGAATGGCGAGGGTAGTTGGGGAGACACGTCGGTCCCGGGAAATATCTGGGTGGACGACTACGCCAAAGCAGGATTTATTCCCCGCTACTTCGCGTTATTTTGGTCCACTGGCATAACCGAGAATTTCTGGTACGGGTATGACTTCGGTCAACTGGGACAGCTCTACGACCCGACAACCGGCAAGCTAAAGCAACCTCAAGCGAACGCCTGGATCCTGACCTACAACTGGTTGAGCCATGCCGTACCCGCCCAGAGCCCATTCTGCCAGAACAGCGGTACGGTCTATCACTGCGATTTCACGGAAGGTAACGGCCACAAGGCCAGCCTGGTTTGGGACACCCAGTACGGCCAACATTGTTCCAACATGAGCGTTCCCATTGTCTGCGGCGCAACCAATTACAACGTGCCCGCACAATTTAACCAGGACTGGATTGATCTCAGCGGCGCATCACACAGCGCTGTCAGTACAGTGATGATCGGTGCCAATCCAATCCTGCTCGAGGGCCAGTAGGCGCAGAACACCCTGAAAAACTTAACCCCTCTCGCTAAGGCATGACTTCAAAAACCGTGCCGCAGCCGCCACCACCGCAGCTCTTAGGATGGGCGCCTCCTCGGCTAGTTACCCCGTACAAGTTCCCGTCCCCGTCGAAAATCAAGCCGGAGCTGGGCTGAAAACCATCCTTGCCCTTGTCGCTGAAGTAGTGCAACACCTTCTGTGTCCACCTGCCTTTGGCTCCTGGTGTCAATTCGAAGACCGTGCCGGCACTATGAGTGCCGCCACCCGATGTTGTCCCGTACAAGTTCCCTGCCGCATCAAAAATCAAGCTGCAGCAGGGTCCTGCAAACTTGTTTGTGAAAATGTGCAGCACCTTCTCCGTCCACTGTCCGTTGGCCTGAGGCGCCAACTGGAAAACTGACCTGGCAGTGCCGTACAAGTTTCCTTTTGCGTCAAAGATCAGGCTGGAAGTGGGAAACTGACCGTTCTTGCCATTGAAGGAGTGCAACTTAGCTTCTATCCACGTTCCCCCACGGCCGGGCGTGAGTTTGAAAATAATACCGCAACCAAAACCGCCGCAGCCTTGACCGCCTCCCTGAGTCGTAGTCCCATACAGATTCCCTGCTGAGTCCAAGACAAGACCGGCGTAAGGTAGGACTCCGCCCTTGCCCGGACGGTTGAAGCTGAACAATACGGTCTCAGTCCATGTGCCCCCTGCGCCGGGCGCGAGTTGGAAGACGGCGCCGCAGCCCAGGCCGTTGCAGTCTTGCCCGGTGGCTCCGCCCACCGACGTCGTACCATACAAGTTCCCAGCCCCGTCGAAGATCAAGCCGTCTCTAGGTTCGGCTCCGTCACTGCCGTCACTGCCGCTGAAGTTGTACAAAATGGTTTCAGTCCACGTGCCGTCTGTTCCCGGCGTGAGTTGGAAAACGGTGCCAAAACGTTTGGCGCCACCCTCTAAGGTTGTGCCATATAAATTTCCAGTCCCCCGGGCGTCGAAGATTAGGCCGCCGTTGGGAAAGATCCCATCTGTGCCATCTTGGTTGAAGTTGTGCAACACGGTTTCAGTCCACGTGCCGCCAGCGCCGGGCGTGAGCTGGAAGATCATGCCGTAACCATAGGCGCCACCCTCTGCTGCCGCGCCATACAGGTTCCCAGCCGCGTCAAAAGTGAGGCTGTTCCCGGGGAAAGTGCCATCGGAGCCGTTGTCATTGAAGCTGTGCAGTACCTTCTCTTGGTTAGCTGCGAAGAGAGAAGCCGTTATGGTTAGAAATCCGAAAATTACAATGAACGCTGTCACCAACAAGATCAACCGTTCCTTGTTTTGCATGATGCCTCCTCACACATTAGAGGATTCCCCAGATACTCTTTGCGTTGCGTCCAAAGTCGCTGCTCGCTATTGTTCCGGGGGAGCATTGAAACCTTGAGCCAAGCGCCCAAGCCAGCAAGTTCCGTCGCACCACGGGACGCTGTGTTTGCTTGTTGCACCCTGTGGTCATCTGCGTCGTGCCTCTTCCCTGCAATGATGGGTTTGTTCGGGACGGTTTCGTAGGCGTACCCGGTCAGGTGAGTCGCACTTCCAGGGAGGAAAACGTTGAGCCGCGCCCAGCCATAGTGAATCTTCCCTTTGATAACAAATCTCAGTCCCAAATAGCGATTCTTGACGCCTTTACCACCGTTGGCCCACGGACCCTTAAAGGTTCGAGTCCTATTGGTGGAGTTAAACAACGAGTGTGCCATTCCGCCGTAGACGTCGAACCCATTCCCATTCTTGCCACCAATCTGAGCCCCAGGATGGAGCGCGGCGGCATAGGAGGGTGGGTTCGCTTCAAAGAATGCATTTGGGGTTACGAGGGGTACTGCCCACACATCGTTTCCGAAACCATTCGTCGTACGGAAACCCGATGCATACAGGAAGAAATCGTTGTTTCCATCGTGGTTCAGATCGAGTGGGGTAAGTGCACTAACTACTATGTTCGCGGACGTGTAAATAATTCTGGCTTGCGCAGCCGGCAACGTCAGCATTCCCAGTCCAATGGCCGCAAGCGCAGCTCCGTAGCCAATTGGACTTTGATCGGAACTTGCTGCAAGGGCGTACATGTTCAGATGATGGGTTAACGAATCGGAGAGCTCGGAAGGTTTGCGTGTAGAGTGTTTCATGGAGTGTTCCTTTAAACCCAAATATAATCGTCTATTGTACGGAAGTTAATTGCTCTTCCCTGCGCCAAGCGTGTAGACCGGATGCTCCTTGAGCCAAGCGGCCCAAGCCAGCAGGTTCCGACGTACCACCGGACGCGGTGTTTGCTTGTTGCACCCTGCTGTTGTCCGCGTCGTGCCTCTTCCCTGTGACAATGGGTTTACCGGGGATCGTCTCGTAGGCGTAGCCAGTCAACGTGGCTATCGCATTTACGTAAGAAACTCTCGCCCAGCCGTAGTGCTTCTTCCCATTAATGATGAATTTCAAACCAAGAAAATGGTTGGTGATGGGTGGCTTCCATTGTCCGGTAGTGTTGGTTTTGCAGGTGGGGGTCTGCGTCCCGCATACTTGGATACGCCAGAGCAATTTACCGTCGCCGAAAGACCCTCCGTGCCCTTGGCTAAAATGCTTGCTGGGGCCAATACGGATGCCAGCGAGCAAAGCAGATGCAAGGTTACCCTGAGTTCCCCACATGTCATTCTTCGAGACGTTGGGGCGAATCGACACAGACTCAGTAAAATGGGCATTTGAATTGTGAAAGAAGTAGAAGTCAGGAGTTCCATCGTGGTTGAGGTCAAGGGGGAAAATGCCTGCGATGTTCTGGTTCGCCGGCGTGTAAATAATCCTGGCGTCGGCTGGATGTGCCAGCCCCAGTAAGCCGACTCCAGCCGCACTCGCTGCAAGCGCATACATATTGAGCTGGTGATGGACGAAATTCGAAAGATTAGAAGGTGTCCTGCGGGGCGGTTGAGAGGGTTTCATAGCGTGCTCCTTGAGCGCACATTGTTGTCGTTCTATTGTGCTGTTATCAATTGCTCTTCCCTGCGCCAAGCCTGCAGGCCGGATGCTCCTTGTGCCAAGCGACCGAGGCTGGTGGGTTCCAACGGGTTCACAGATGCAGTCTTCGGTTGCTCAGTGTCATCTGCGTCGTGCCTTTTCCCTGCGATGATCGGCTTGTTCGCGATGGTCTCGTAGGCGTAGCCGGTGAGCGTGGCCGTAATGCTATGCCCCTGGCCTTGTTGTGCGATCGCAACATTCAGCCGCGCCCATCCATAGTGGAATTTTCCGTTGATAAGGAATCTCAGACCGAGATAGCGGTTGGTGACGCCTTTCCCGCTGTTGGCCCAGTATCCACTCAGAAGACTGGATGGAGACTGCCCAAAGGCCATTAGGTCATGGTTTACAGAAAACCTCGCGCTAGGCCCGATCTTGGCTCCGGCTACGAGCGCCGAGGCAAAGTAGCCAGCCCCTCCGTGGTTTACTCCCATGACGTGGTTCGAAGCAATTTTACCCTCGACGAAAAGTCCAGATCTGGAAAAGTTGAAGCTGGCTGCATGAGAGTGGATCAAGATGAAGTCTTTGACTCCATCGTGATTGAGATCAATCGAGCGGACAATGTTGGTGTCTTTCTTCAGCACTACGTGCGCAGGTGTGTAAACAATCTTCGCCTCAGCAGGTGGCGTCAACGCCAGCATTCCTACACCCGCCGCGCTGGCTGCCATTACATACATATTGAGGTGATGGTTTAAGGAATCGGAAAGTCTGAAAGGTGTGCGGGGGGAGTGTTTCATAGAGTGCTCCTTTGATCGAAGACTTATCGGTTTGGTGTGGTTGTCAGTTGCTTTGCCGCCGCCAGATGGACAGCGTAGGTGATCCCATCGCCAGCAGACCCAAGCTGACGGGTTTGGGCGCACTCTCAGATGCAGCGATTGTCAGTTCGGCATCGTCTGCGCCGTGCCTCTTCCCTGTCAAGATGGGCTTGTTTGGAACCGTCTCGTAGGCGTAACCGGTAATGACTGCGGGGAAACCAAACGCCCCGCTGACCCTCTTGATGCGTGCCCAGCCAAAGTGGATCTTCCCCTTCGCGACAAACTTCAAGCCTACGAAGGCCTCTTGCACTTTGAGCCAAGGACAGAAATGCGCACTGTGAGAAGTACCACCGCTGGCTGCGGCCATGAGTAGAAGGGAATGGCCTGGCTGAAATGGGCCGCGAGGTCCAACTTTGCTCCCCTTGGGCAGAGCGGCCGCGCACAATGTGTTCTGGCTTTCCACTGCCAACACACGATTCGACAGCTGAGCTGGTGTGACCCCCAGGGACGACCCATGATTTCCTTCCGGCGGGAAAAATCCGCCACGTGGGACGCCCGGGCCTTGATAACCAGCATAGAACTGGAAATCACTGATCCCATCGTGATTGACATCGAGATTGACCAGCGCCCCATTGACGTTAATACGAATATGAGACGGGGTGTAAACGATCCTGGCTTCGGCCGGGTTTGCCGACGCCAATATCCCCACTCCGGCTGCTCCTGCGGCCAGCGCATACATATTGAGTCGCTGATTGATGGGCTCGGAAAGTTTGGAGAGCGAACGAGGAGGGCGGGACGAACTCATTGCAGTCACCTCTGAAAACGACACATTATCGGTCTGCTCCGAACCTAAGTCAACAGGTAAACCGCTGTATGCAAACTATTGCGCTTGAAATATTCCGACATGATGTTTTGTGCCGAGTTGTTGAAGCAGGCTTTGCTACTCTCTACTGCATATTGGCTGTTGACTGCTTCCGTCGCCAGATGGAAAGTGCGGGTGATCCCATAGTCAGCAGACCTAGGCTCGCGGCTTCCGGCCGCATCGGGTTGGGGAGGGCGGACAAAGTTGTCGTTGCGCGATCACCGTCATCTGCTGCCTTCGTCTCGCCAGTAACGATGTTTTTGCCGGGGACGGTTTCATAAGCATAGCCAGTCAACGTAGCTTCGATGCGGCCATCGCCGTGATTAGTGCGGCGTATGACGGTAACATTCAAGCGCGCCCAGCCATAGTGAACTTTACCGTCGATGTAGAATTTCAACCCCAGATAGCGATTTCGAACGTCCTTCCACGGACCAGCGCTGGCTGTAAGAGATTGAGCGGGATGTAAACCAATCAGCCATGAGTGGCCCAAACTTCTGGCCAGCGCCCAGAAACCCGTTTTGCTGCTTGACGTTGATACCGGCCTCTAGCGCAGAAGCAGATCCGTACCCCCGGTTGGGGATGCCCCGCACAGCATTCTTGTGGCGAGGATTAACCCACAACTCGACCGCGACAGGAGTAGTAGTAAAGAAAAAATGGTTGTGGATGGTGAAATCGATGATTCCGTCATGGTTCAGATCGAGCAGCAACGTGGAATCAACTCCGATATGCAGGTGCGCGGGCGTGTAGATAACTCTGGCTTCCGCCGATGGCGACAGAGCCAAGAGTCCCACTCCCGCGGCGCTGGCTGCAATCGCGTACGCATTAAGACGACGTTCCAAAGGAGAAGACATCTTGTCTGCTCGACCCTTCATTGCTTGGCTCCATGTCCTTCTATCGTTGCTGCACGGAAAGCTCAGCGTGCGAAGAGCTTGGGCCACGCATTTTCGAGGCCCAAGCCTTCATCGGAAATCGCACTCTGCTAGTCATCGTCTGGATCTGTCGGTGGTGTTTTGTCATTCACGAAGTACTTTGCGTTCTTTTTCGACGGAATGGTCTGGAAGGTTCTAGGTGTCCCGTTGAGGTTGAAGAAAAGATGCAGATCGTTGGCGGCACGTTGGTCGGCAAAGTTGAGCGCGCCTTCCTGGATGCCAAAGTTGAGTTCGATGTATTTGATGATGCTGCCGAAATCGTGCCTGAAATTATTCGTCTGAGTCGGTGTGTAAGCGGAAACTACGATCAGTGGAACGCGGAAACCGTACTGATAGCCACTTTCCGGAGAAGCCAGGATGGTGGGTGCCTCGTGGTCGTACCAGCCTCCCCAATCGTCCCAGGTAATGAAGATGGCGGTGGAGTCGTTGGAATTGTTGCCCCAGTAATCACAGGTGTGGTTGCTGTTGGTCCAGCTGTTACCGATGGCATTGACCACCGACGCTACCCAGGCGGGCCCTCCGCCAGTGTTGGTTTTTGCATGATCCGAATTCTGTCCGGTGGGGATCACCCAGCTGAGCCGCGGCAGTTTGCAGTTGGCGATATCGGTCAGTACATCCGCTGACTTTACATCTACAAACCCGTTGGCAGCACCCTTGGTCCAGTCACTGCCCGTGCACTTACCACCGCTAGGGACACAAATGTGATTGATTGCGTCCGGCGCCGTCCATATGGAACTGGCACCTGAGGTGTAGTAGGTCCAGCTAATGTTGAGCGGATCGAGAAGATCGGCGACCGTGCTGTGTTCGAAACAGGGGAAGATTTTCATGTTGGGATCTTCGAAACCGTTCTTGTCAATCAATTGCACCGTCACCAGGGGCTGAGCGATACAGCCAGCGCCGGTACCGGTTCCTCCCATATTTTCCGCGGCGAATGTGCCGGCTGCGTCGTCCGCTGTATTGGGAGCAGAAGTGGCCCCGAAAATAAACTGATGGGCGGGAAAGCTCGGCCCTTCATTAGTTTGGAACATGTAGTTGGCCCAGCCATACTGCGTGGCAAGCGTGAGATAAGGATCCAGGTTGTGCGGAGGTTGGGTATAGTCGGCGAATCTGAATTGCGGATGCGGAAACTTAGCGCATTCCGAAGCAGGGCTGCACCCAACCAATGCAGATCCATCCATAAGGCAGTGTCCGTTTGCATCTTTGTCGCATTGTTTCTTCCACGCCGAATTTGCATGACTCAGGTCGTAGGTGTTTGCCAACGGGATGGCGACGGGTTGTGTGACCCCGTTGGGTGCGGTCTTGTCCAGCCAGTTGCTGGTCTGAATGTTAAATTGGTTCCCCGTCGGGGTCGTACTGCACGAATTGCTGTTGCCAAAAGGGGGGACGCACAAGCCCTGGAAAAGATTGTCGGGCGTCCGGTTTTCCTGGAAGATCACAACAATGTGTTTGAAGCTTGAAATCTGGGCGTGAGCCAACAGCGACCCAAACAAGCAGAGAAGTGACAAACTCTTAGCAGCGAGTCTCATACATTTCCTCCATCAAATTATTTGAGTGTTGCAGAACGAAGTGGAGGTACTAACCCGGCTAGCGGTTCGAGCCTTCCGACCGTAGTTTCACGCACTATGCTCCAAGGCAGGCCTGCTGTCAAGTCAAAATATCTAGTTTTACCTCATCACGGGGAGAGCTTGAACACCGTACCAACGTTAAAATTAAAATTCTGATATTTGCCGCCGCTGGAGGTGGTTCCATACAGATTACCTGCTGCGTCCCTCGTCAATCCTGCAGAAGGCTCATCTCCGTCCCTCGGGTCACCGTGGTTTCCAGCGAAGCTGTGTAGCACAGTCTCCTTGCCCGTAGTGTCCACTTTGAAGACTGTTCCGCAACCGGATCCGGACCCGCACGACAGGTTACCGCCTCCCACTGTCGTGCCATAGAGATTGCCCGCTGTGTCCCGGATAACACCTGCCAAGGGGGCGCTCCCATCAGCACCACCACTGAAGCTGTAGAGCACCGTTTCCGTTCCATTCTTCGCTAGTTTGAAGACCGTCCCACAACCAAAGCCGTTGCAAACGGTAGGATTGCCACCGTTCTTTGTAGTGCCGTACAGGTTTCCCGCTGAGTCCATGATCACGCCCGCCGCAGGAAATTGCCCATCCGTTCCACCGACAAAGCTATACAACACCGTCTCAGTCCCATTCGGGGTTACCTTGAACACTATTCCGAGATCGGATGTACCGCCGCCAAATGTAGTGCCATAGAGGTTACTTGCCTTATCTCGGATTAAACCTCCGAATGGTCCTCCTCCGTCTGCTCCTCCAGTAAAGGTGTAAACCACTGTCTCCTTGCCTGTCGTATCCACCTTGAACACTGTTCCACAGCATGTTCCAATCCCGCCGCCTTCTGTGGTGCCGTAAAGGTTCCCCCTTGGATCCAAAACCAAACCTGCGAAAGGGTTTTCCCCATCGGGAGGCCCAGTGAAACTATGCAGAACGGTCTCATGGCCGGAGGGATCGAGCTTGAACACCGTTCCGAGGTCGGAAGCTCCACCTGCCGAGGTTGTGCCGTAAAGGTTCCCTGGCTTGTCCCGCACCAAGCCTCCCATGGGCAGCCCTCCGTCCGGGCCAGTGAATGTGTACAACACAGTTTCTTTGCCAGCCTTCCCCACCTTGAACACGACTCCACACCCGTGGCCGGTACATCCATGTTTCATGCCGCCATAGTAGGTTGTGCCGTAAAAGTTGCCAGCTGCGTCCCGAATCAGCCCTGCCTGAGGGTTCGCCCCGTCCGGCCAGTTCCTGAATGAATGCAAGAGTGTCTCAGTTTGCGCTTGCATTGATGGGGTCGCAACAACTGTTGACATAAGCACGATAGCCAACGCCAGCGAAATCCACTTCCATCGCCAAAATTCCTTGAGCATCACGGTACCTCTAGGAGAGATATTGAGCGGAAGACGAGAAGAGGAGAGCAGTTCAGGCTACATCTCCAGACCAATCCCGACACCGGTACGACCGGAGCCTCCTAGGATTTCTTAGGCGGCCTGTCCATCCGCACGTAGCGCTAATGCCTGGCTTACGGCGTTACAGTCAATCTAAGCATGGTCGCGCCGTGGCCCGCCACAAGTATGGCGGTGTGGTCTTTGATCGGGCCCAGATCTTTCTGTTGCCACAAGTCACGAGCACTGACGTTCCCCTTTACTCCGATGGTATTGAAGGACAGGGCGAGCGTGGTCGCGCCTTCCACTCGATTGAAGAACCCTACGACGACTGTACCGTCCGCCATGGGTTTGACCCAAATCTCCTGCGGGCCCTGTTGCCAAACTCGATGTCCTTGCTCTCCTAGCGGATCCTGATCCACAGCGATGATATCCGCGTTGGTGAGCAAAGCCAGAGTAGTGGCTGACATTTTAGTCAAATCGTTTCCAGCAATGAGCGGAGCGGCCATAATGGCCCAAAAACTCATGTGCGTTCGATACTCGGTATCAGTCATCCCGCCGTTGCCAACCTGAAGCATGTCGGGATCATTCCAACCCCCGTTACCATTTACGACCTTAGGCCCAGAAAAACTCTCCAGTCCGTCATTGGCAGTGGCGGTCGCTATCATGCGGAAGTACTCATCTTTCAGATCCAAGCTGGTTCCCCACATGTTGACGCCGACAGAGGCAGCCCATAGCCAGGGCTTAAACTCGCCATAGGTGGAGATCTTGAATACCATGGGGCGGCCGGTGCTTTGCAGCGCAGCGGACATCTTGGAAATAGCATCCTTCGGTGCTCCACACAATTTGGGATAACAGGAGCACCAGTCGTATTTCAGAAAATCCATTCCCCACGCTGCGAAGGTTTGGGCGTCCTGCGCTTCGTGTCCAAAACTGCCAATGTTTCCTCCACAGGTTCTTGGACCGGGCGATGAGTAGATTCCGATCTTCAGTCCCAAGCCGTGCACATAGGTAGCCAGCCCAGCCATATCGGGGAACCGAGCATTCGATTGAATATTGCCGTTCGCATCCCGCGTTCCTTGCCAGCCATCGTCGATGTTCACATAGTTATAGCCCGCAGCCAGCATTCCACTGCTTACCATCGCGGCAGCCTCGTTCCGAATGAGCGTGTCGGTAATGCTTTTGTGAAACGCGTTCCAGCTGTTCCAGCCCATCGGCGGAGTCGTTGCTACCTGACCCATGGTGCTTACCGGATACGAGAACAGCACCAGTGCACATAGCAAGAGACTCAATAGTCTTGATGCTCTCATCGTTTTCCCCCAAACGATTGGAAATTGGCTTTCTGGTACGAACAAGCTTCGTTCTGGCTACAGGCTTGGTGGCAGCCAATCCTGCCGATCAAATTTTGGACACGCCCCAAAACGGGAAGGAGTATATCTCGTTTCGGAGGCCTTCACCAAGCAAAAAGTCACTGCCAGGAACAAGCTATTCCATGGACTGGGGCTGCGTATGAGTAGGGGAGAGAAACCCCATATTTGACTTGATCTTAGACGCGGGGCAATCCGCACGGGCCCCCGTTTGGCGGGGGTTTGAGCCGCAACTTTTTGCGATGCGAGCAGCGTTTGTTCGAACTGACCTGTACTAATAAGGATGGTGTGTGCAGAGCGGTTACTGCACGCCTGGCTGGTCATTGACCGATTAGTCGGTGCCCGCACTGCTTGGCAGTCCGGATCGAGAACATCTGTATGCGTGTCATGTTGACCTCGTAATTCTTCGCCCAGGAATTTTAGCGACACCAGAGGGTCCGATTGCAAAAAGCAAACACGAAATTATGCGCGATCATGGTTTACGATCGGCGCGCAGCAAGGGAGAAGGAGTACCCAACGACGCGTTAAGCTTGTTCCCCAGCGGTTGCTTTGTCAAGCGGAAAAATGTTGACGGGCGGGTGAGATATGAGCGCATCGCTGAGGGAGGTAAACCTTTGCTAGACGGCACCGAGTGGGGCCTCAGGAAATGGAAGGCACGCGGTCGGGCAACTCTGCGCATCTTGTTCCCGACCGTCTTCTCAACCGCATACAAAATTGTTCACTGCGTTGCGCCTACCAACTCCCTCCCCCGCCAGATGGAGAGTCCTGGCTCTCCCATTGCTAGTACGCCAAGCGTGGCTGACTTCGGAATGTCTGGCACGGAATTGATCTTGGAAGCACCGGAACCGGGACTAGCGGGATTTGGTTCAACGCTGTTTTCAATCTCGTCTGAACTCTTAGTCTTGCCTGCAATGATCGGCTTATTGGGTATGGTCTCGTAGGCATAGCCGGTCAGAACCGCGTCATAATCCTTTGCGTCCAGCCGGGCCCAACCGAAATGTGTTTTCCCGTTGATGATGAACTTGAAACCCAGGTAGCGTTTTCTGATGTTGCACCACAAGCCGCCATTCCTACCATAGCTTGGTCTGTACGCACACATAACCGCGAAACCTTGCGGGCCAAAATTCCTCTTGGGGCCGACTTGAACTCCAGGTGACATGGCCACAGCGTAACTGTTCCCAGAGGTTCCGAAGGTTCGGATTTTCTGCCACACTCCGTTCCCTTGCTGTGCAGGCTCAACTCCCAAGCCTCCGTTAAAATGACCGTAACCATCTGTATTCGAGAAAGCGACGAAAACAAAATCTCCTTTTCCATCATGGTTCAGATCAAGCGTGTACATGTTGTTAATCGTAGGAGAAATGACCACGTTCGCCGGGGTGTAAACAATTTTCGCTGCTGCGGGTTGGGGTAATGCCAGCACGCCCACTCCCACCGCACTCGCGGCGAGTGCATACGTGTTGAGCTGCCGTTGCAGTGATTGGGAAAGTTTCGAAGGTGTTCTGGCGGGCCGCCGAGAGCGACTCATAAAGCCTCCTCAAGATGGCGGTGATTTTCGCCCATTCCGAGTCGCTTGTCAATCAGATCTTAGACCAGTGTCGTGGATCGAATTCACGGCCGAAATCTCGCAAAAGAAGTGCTGCGCCCGGCTCCGCTCCAGACTCTAGTCGTCATCGAGCGCCACCGCCGGACGATGATCATGCAAGAAGAATTGCTGGTTCTGAGGCGCTGTGATCGTGGTGAACGTCAGCGGTGTCTGATTGTAGTCGAAGCAGTCGGAGAGATCGTCGGTGTCGGAATACGCGTCCGAATAGGTTCCCGAACCGACCGACGCCAGCCCCCAGTTATGTTCGATGAACTTGAGAATGCTTCCGAAGTGGTGGGTGGCGTGCGAAATGTACTTCGCTTTCGCATACGGTGAAATGACGATCAGCGGAACACGGAAACCGTATTCGTACTGATTGTGAATCGGAGGAGCGACGTGGTCGTACCATCCTCCCCAGTCGTCCCAAGTGATAAAGATAGCCGTGTTGCCCCAGTACTGGCTGCTGTTGCCAATGGCATTCACCACCGAAGCGACCCAGGCAGGGCCGGTGTTCTTGGTAGTACCTCCATGGTCGGAGTTGACCCCGTCGGGAATGACCCAGCTTACCGAGGCCAGGTGCCCACTCTGAATATCTGTGAGCACCTGGGGCGGGTCTAGAACCACTTTGCTGTTCCACTCCGAGCCCGTGCAGGTAGTATGGCCAGAATCCGGGACGCAGATATGCTGAATGGCGTTCGGTCCGGTCCAGATGGATCCCGGATCATTGTGCGGCCCGTACCACGTCCAGGAAAGGTTTGCGCTGTCCAAACTGTCGGTCAGAGTAGGGTGGTCGAAACAAGGGTAGGTACTTTGGGACTCATCTCCGGTGAGCAAATCAATCAAAGATACAATTTCGTTCTGCGGCGCAACGCAGCCGGCATCGATGCCTGGATTCTGTATGCCGTTGGGGTTCTCGGAAGCGTAGAGCGGACTAGTATCTGTGTTCTGCGCTGAACTGCCGGACAGGATGTATTGATGAGCCGGGAAGCTCGGACCCTGGTTGGTTTGGAACATGCGGTCCCCGAAGGTATAAGTCTCCGCCATCTGGAAGTAAGGAGCTGCTTCCGTCACGGGAACGTAGGTGAACTGGGCATTCGGCGGGGGACAGTTCTGGGCTCCGTGGTTACACGAAATCTGAATCTTGTCCGCTCCATCCATTTTGCCGTTGTCGTACATGTCGAGAAACGAAGGATGACCGTGATACGGGTTATAGTCGCTGGCCAAGGTTAGCGGCGTGAGTGGGATTCTGGTCCCCTGCGAATTGACGCCGACGTTCTGAATATCCGCTCCAGCAGCGATGAGCTTTGGATCCTGAAACAGATTGTCAGGAGTGCGGTTCTCCTGAAAAATGATGACCACGTGCTGAATCTTAGGTTGCGGACTGGCCGGCATGGACGATGAGGTACCGCCTCCGCAGGCATTCAGTCCCACCAACAAGCTGGCAATACCGATTATCCAGAGCTGCATCCGCATCACGTTCTTTCCTGCCATTTTAATTTCCGTCCTCACGATATCTCCTGAACCAGAATTGCACTCCCTGAACATTTTTTCGCTATCGCTTAAGAATTACAGCTCCACATAAAAAATTCTAATTTGAGTCGTCGTCATCGTCGGGATCCGTCGGCGGACTCGTGTCATTGAGAAAATGAGTCGCATCGTGCGCCGCTGTGATCGCATGAAACTGCCGTGGTTGCTGGTTGAAGTTGAAGAAATCAGCCAGAGCATAGGGCTCCCCCTCGCTCAACTCCGGCGCAAAATGGTCGGCATAGGGATAGTTGAATTGGTAGTTCACCTCACGCAGACCGAAAACATATTCCATGAAAGACAAGATGCTGCCGAAATCGTGGTTATGGTTGGAAACGTAACCCGGATTCCCCGCTGACGGCGAATAGGCTGAAACTACAAGCAGCGGTACCCGAAATCCGTAAACGTATTGCTTACCGTTGCCCCCACCATTTGGATATCCCGCGGGACTAAACGGCGGGACATGGTCGTACCAGCCACCCCAATCATCCCACGTAATTAAGATCACGGTGTTCGGCCAGTAGCCGCAGTGGTTGGGGTCTTGGCCAAGGGCGTTCACGATCGAAGCAACCCAGGACGGCCCCGTACCGTCGGTCGCCTGCGCATGGTCTGAATACTTCCCGTCAGGAATCACCCAACTGATATTCGCCAGATTGCATTGCGGATTACTGGGGTTTGCTCCGAGATCAGTCAGCACTTGTTTCGGATCCAGCACCACATTCTGATTCCAACTGCTGCCCTCGCAATGGGTTCGGTCAGCGCTGGGCTGGCAAATATGAGATATCGCCGTAGGAGAGTTCCAACTGATGCCGGCACTGGGTGCGTAATACCTCCAGGTAAGCTTGCCCCCGCTGGCATCGATTTGATCCGTCAGTGTGGGATGATCGAAGCAAGGAAACTGACAGTGCTGACCATCTTGCGCTGTGCATGTACCCTCCGAGCCGCTGGGATCGATCACTTGCACATACTGGCCGACCGGCGCAGTACATCCCGTATTGTCTTGCGCAGGTATTCCGGGAGCATTTTCCGAAACGAACCAGTCAAAAAAATGATTGGGATAAAAAACTGGCGCGGAAGTACCAGAAATAATGAATTGGTGGGCCGGAAAGCTGGGGCCCTGGTTAGTCTGGAACATCCGATTCGCGAACCCGTACCAGGTAGCAATATCAAAATAGGGCTGCACCGTTCCTGTGGAATTATCCACGAACCGGTAAGCAGGGTTGGTTGGCTTTTGCTGGCAGCTGTTGAACACATTGACGGTGCAAGCACCATCCATCTTGCACGTGTGAGTGTTCGGATCCAGATCACATGTGTTCACGAAGTTGCCGTGTCCGTGGCCCACGTCGTAGCAGGACTTCATGGGGACCGAGGTCAGCGAGACGGGTGTGCCGTGGCAGGTAATTTTGGCGTCGTTGGGGCTGACGATGTCCACTCCCGGCTCGAAGCTGGGATTGCTTCCAAACAGATTGTCGGGAGAACGGTTCTCCTGGAAAACTACCACAATGTGTTGGATGGGAGTTGGCCCAGAAGGGGGCGTCGGACTGGACGAAGAAGATCCGCCTCCGCATCCGTTCAAGCTGGCGAGCAATGCTGCCAGACCAAGAAGGACGCCCCACAAGACACTGAGCCGTAGTCGGTTCATGATTTTGGGTCCATCCGTCATGCTTGTACTAACCCTTATCTAACGATTTCCACTCGCTTTACTAACGCGAAAGATACGGTAAATTCTCAGGAAAATACGGTATGAAGATGCGGGGCAGCATGAGCGGGTTGGCTCAGGCAACCCGGGAACTCGAGTACTGATCTCAATCTCAGATCACATAAGTAGTAATAATTTAATGATGAAGCTATGAACGGTTCGCGTCTTGCGGAAAGATTGATGACAGGGGCGATCCTTCCATTCCCTTTTGGCTGCAGAAGAGAGACGCCATTTGAGATCCCCAAAAGCGATTACTTTTCTCCACTGCAGACAGCATTATGTCGTCTTCTCCAAACTAGTATCAATAAGGTCGCGGTGCTGCGTTCCTCAAGTAGGCCGGAAGACTCTTTGGCAGCTTGCTTCGGCGATGTAAAATGATGGCGCTCAGCAAGGAAGTCAATTCCATGACAAAATCAACGCAACATCGGGCTTGGATTTCTGGGATACGTCTGCAAGGGGGAAGTGCTGTACTGGCGCTAAGTGTGATGCTTGGGTTCGGAGTTGCCGTGCCCCAATCGGCGCAAGCAAGAAGTTACAAGGTGCTTTACGCATTCAGGGGAACGCAACAGAAAAAGCACGACGGAAAGAATTCACAGGCAAGCGTGGTCAGGGATGCGGCCGGCAATCTATATGGCACGACGCTGCTCGGGGGAGATGGCGGCGGTGGCGGCACCTACGGAACAGTTTTCAAAGTCGACACGACGGGCAAGGAGACTGTACTGCACAGCTTCCTGCGGCACGGAGACGGGAAATTCCCCTACGCTGGCTTGCTGCTGGACGCATCGGGCAACTTCTTTGGTACCACCTCGCAGGGGGGCGATTTCAATCGGGGAACAGTTTTCCAGCTCAGCCCAACCGGCGAAGAGACTTTGCTGTATAGCTTCGCCGGCGGGGCAGATGGAGCAGGGCCATACGCCGGCGTGACCATGGACAATGCGGGGAACCTCTACGGCACCACCGCTGGCGGGGGCAGAGGTTATGGAACGGTATTCAAGATCGATACTACCGGCAAAGAGACCGTACTGTACAGCTTTGCTGGGTCGCCGGACGGAGCAAATCCGTACGCAGGTGTGGTCATGGACGTGGCGGGAAATCTCTACAGTACCACCGTTTCAGGCGGCAACTCTGGGGGGTGTGCTACCGACGGAGGCTGTGGAGTCGTATTCAAGCTTGACGCCACGGGAAAGGAGTCTGTGCTCTACAACTTTACCGGAACTCCGGATGGAGCGTTTCCTTACGGAGGTGTGGTCATGGACGCATCCGGAAACCTCTACGGCACCACCGCGGGAGATGGTTCTGGAGGGTGTCCTGGAAACGGCTGTGGAACGGTATTCAAGATTGACACCTCGGGAACCGAGACTGTTCTACACAGCTTCACGGGGTTGCCGGACGGAGTGAATCCTCACGCGGGATTGATCATCGCGAGAGGTATTCTCTACGGCACCACAGTTTCGGGCGGCCCGCACGGATCGGGCACAGTGTTCAAGGTGGACAAGAGCGGCAAGGAAACCGTGCTACACACATTCACGGGTAAAGACGGGTATAACCCATTCGGAGGTTTAATCCGCGATGCGAAGGGGAATCTGTACGGCACCACTTCCTCTGGAGGCGGCTACGGCTTCGGGGCAGTGTTCAAGCTCACGCCCTGATTTTACCGGCCAGCCTCTCCTGTTACTAAGATTATGGCGCAAGCTTGAAGACCACCCCGGCGCGCCACGGATCGCCGCCCTCGGTGGTCCCATAGAGATTACCCGCCGTATCGGCAATCACACCTGCAAACGGGTACGCCCCGTCCGTCAGCCCAGTAAAACTGTGCAGCACGGTTTGCTTGCGGGCTGGGCTTAACTCAAAAACCACTCCGGAGTCAGTCGTGCCACCACGGGAGGTTGTGCCGTAGAGATTGCCAGCATCGTCGCGGACTACACCCGCAAAGGGTCGCCCACCGTCCGCCCCTCCCGTAAAACTAAACAGCGTGGTAAATTTTCCGGTAGTATCCAACTTAAACACTGTTCCGGAGGAATGAGCACCACCCTCTTGCGCGGTGCCGTAAAGAAAACCTGAGGTGTCCAAAACCAAACCGGCGTAGGGCCAGTTTCCATCAAACGAGGTAAAACTGTGGAGCACCCTTTCCTTTCCCGTCACATCCAGCTTGAACACTGTGCCGCAGCCGAAGCCGCCACATCTCTCATAAGAGCCGCCGTAAAATGTGGTGCCGTACAAATTGCCGGACTCGTCTCGAGCCAGACCACCAAAAGGATTTGCCCCGTCCGGATACCCGCTAAAGCTGTAGAGGACAGTTTCGCTGCCAGCCGCATCCACCTTGAATATCGTTCCAAAGTTGGATGTGCCCCCGGAAGTGGTGGTGCCATACAGATTACCTGCTGAGTCCAGAATCAACCCTCCGAACGGGGATGCGCCGTCAGTTGGAGATCCGATGAAACTGTGGAGTACGGATTCTTGTCCGGTGGAGTCAACTTTGAACACGACTCCAAGTCCCGCAGTACCACCTGCGGAGGTAGTGCCAAACAGATTGCCTGCAAGATCCCGAGCCAAACTGCCGCGAGGGAATCTTCCTTCCTGCCCTCCATTACTGAAGCTGTATAAAACAGTCTCTTGGCCGGAGGCATCGACCTTAAACACACACCCGCCGTGGTGAGCGCCACCACGAAAAGAGACCCCGTAGAGATTGCCCGATTCATCCAACACTAGACCCGCGGTGGGGTTGGCTCCGTCCGGTGGAAGAGTGAAGCTGTGAAGTACAACTTCCTTGTAAGCCTTCCCGGACGGCGATGACGAGCTGACGATGGCCGGGGAGACAATCGCAGCAAGGCTCAGCGCGGCGAGCATTAATCCGATAGAAAGAACTGCTTTCGAGTTGTCTGGGCTTGCCATAAGTTTGATCCGTCTCAGGGGTAATTAAGGGGTAAGTTGGAATATCGTTCCACAGCATCCGGTTCCACCGGTGCTTGTGCTGCCGTAGAGGTTTCCCGCAGCGTCGCCGACTAATCCTGCAAAGGGATTCTGCCCGTCCTTGCCACCCAGAAAGACATGCAGAGACTTTATCCCGCCTTGCTTATTCACTCTGAAGACAGCGCCATTGTGAGCCCCACCGAAGAATGCCGTACCGTACAAATTATTCTCAGAGTCCCGGACCAGGCCTGCGAACGGATGCGACCCGTCGGCCATGGCTGTAAAGCTGTAGAGCACTTTCTCCTTACCAGTGATATCCAGCTTGAATATGGTGCCATCGGTTTGGGAGCCGCCTCCATTGGTTGTGCCGTAGAGAGTACCCGAGGCATCCAAGACCAAACCTGCGTAAGGAAGAGCACCGTCGTTTGCGGTTCCGCCAAAGCTGTGCAGGACTGTCTCCTTGCCCGCCTTGTCAAGCTTGAATACCGTTCCGCAACCGAACCCACTGCCGCTGCTGCATTGCGGGTATCTACCCCCGTTGAGAGTTGTGCCGTATAGATTCCCCAAATGATCTCGAACCAGACCTCCATAGGAGTAAGCGCCGTCCGGGGTGCCGGTGAATTGGTGGAGGACGATCTCCTTGCCGTTCGGTTGCAACTTGAACACAGTTCCCATCCCAAGCCTGCCACCGAGCTGAGTAGTGCCGTAAAAATTTCCCACTCTGTCCACAATCAGACCAGCAAACGGAAAAGCTCCATCCTCCTTGGTTGCGCCGAAGCTGTATAGCACCGTCTCCTTGCCAGTGTTATCCAGCTTGAACACTGTACCCGCGCCATTCTCACCACCCTCATACGTCGTGCCATATAGGTTGCCGGCTCTGTCCCGGAGTAAACCTGCCCAAGGAGATCCTCCGTCGCGTGATCCAGTGAAGCTGTATAGCACAGTTGCTTTTCCGGAACTATCTATCTTGAACACGGTTCCGCGGTCGAAAGTACCGCCCTCGTAGGTTGTGCCGTAAAGAGTGCCTTCGGGGTCACGAATCAGCGCTGCATAAGGAGTTGCGCCTTCTGGTGTCCCGGTAAAACTATGAAGCACAGTGAAAGTTTCTGATTGCGCTGATCGAGAGGCGATGACTGTCAGAGTAAATACGATTGCTAAAATGGTTGCCAGTCGAATGAGCGCCCAGGCATCCCATTTCCTATGCTGCAGTGGGGGTGTCATGGTCAGCCGATCTTCTCCAAAGGA
>Ga0207149_1022_pt1 | contig 32932 bp, 31 predicted proteins | sample Alteio_BWMinHeat_31_FD_153563 | JGI IMG/M metagenome (GOLD analysis project Ga0207149, IMG submission 153563) | Enriched cells from forest soil in Barre Woods Harvard Forest LTER site, Petersham, Massachusetts, United States -... | ecosystem: Environmental > Terrestrial > Soil > Temperate forest >... | reverse complement strand
TAAATTTGATGAAAAAGATGATTATGGAAGAATGCCGTATGATATTTTAAAGCCGAAAGATAGGCATGCATTGCGAGAAAAGTTTGATTGTAAGTCAATGAAAACGAGTAAAGTATTGTTGGTAGATTTGGGACATAAATACGATGAATATTCAATATTAAATGAATTGCCAGATGATATTATGCGTGAAATAAGAAAAAATTCTGTGAAAATTGGTTTGCCTTCTTCTGCACAGGCACAGATATGGAAGCCGGTAAGTCGGCAAGCAAATGAAGAGTACAATAAATTATATAATGCGCAGTATGATTTGAGTGACGAAACAATTAATATTGATCGTATTTTGACTTGGTCAAAAGAAGAGAGGGTGGCGGTAAGTGCAGAATTGATGAGAATTGAAAATAGTATACCTGTAGGTTTATAACAAGCATTTTCATGGCAGTCAATAGGGTTGTGTGCTGTAATGTTTTCTATGCGCCCGTAGCTCAGTAGGATAGAGCGACAGATTCCTAATCTGTAGGTCACAGGTTCAAATCCTGTTGGGCGCACCAGCCTACGCATAAAGCTTCCTCCTTCGCCAAGGCTACGGCGGACAAGACGGCTGGCTGTCGCCGGCAAGAAAAACAAAGCGAATAAAAAACATTAAAAGCAAAATATTCTAATATTTTTGATATATTGATCGTATTGTTAAGATTTTCCAATCTTTAAATGTATCACGTATTTTACCATTAACATCTTTTCGTTTAAGTGTTTTTTTATTAAAAAAAGCATTACATAATTCTTGATAATCGTACATTTCATCAAACACTTTATGAAGCTTAATTTCGTGTAACTTGCCATAGCCGTGTGCATAAGAGCGTGCTTCAATAAGTTTGTTTTGTGCAACATTAGAAACGACCATAACATGTCCTTTGATGAGTATTATGTCGCCATTTTGTAAACAATCATCAGTTTGTAGTTCGGTAAGCATTTTACTAATAGTAGTCGTGTTTTTGAAAAAATAGGGCATGCCGCATATTTGGGCAGCCCGTGCAATAACGCCAGAGCAATCAAATCCATTTTTTGGTATTGTTACATCATTATCAAACTCATACCATGAACTATTATTAGTATTGTGTGTTTTTTCTTGAAAGGGTGTATTCATTGTACTTGTAAAACTTGTTCCGCCCCATACATACGGAATGCAGCCATTTTCTTGATGCGCCCATAGTTTGAGTAGACTAACAAATTGGGCAATTTGTTGCTCAGGAGTTGTAAGTAGTGCTGAATTAATGCATTTTGTGTGGGGAATGAAGATGATACATTCTTTATTTTTTTTATAATCTATAGCATATACAGAAATTTTGTTTTTTATGTGTCTGTTAGAAAGCGATGCTTTTATAAAACGAGTTCCGATAGAAAAAGTTTGTTTGGTGGCAGCATCATAGTGTGGTTGAGTAAGTGTTACGGTATGATTGTTGGGTAATAATGTTGCAGGTTGGGTAAAATTAATTGGTTGCGGAATATGATCGATATTTATTGCGTATGATGTGAGGTCGTCAAAAGAACGAATATTGTCGCGATGGGTCCAGTATGTTGTTTGCGGTTTATCAGATGCTGTGAGGTAATAAAGATTAGGGATTTGTATACACACTTCATCATGTTCACGTTTTATAATTTCAACCACATCATTGTATATCAGTTGATGAAGTCGAGGACAGGAAATATGCGCATTTTTTTCACCGCATACTGGTAGTTGTTGATAAAGATTATAACTATTATACGTGTCGCGTAATGCATGTAAGCTGTGTAAACTTTGTCCTATGAGATCTGCAATAGGAACGCAAATAACCGCTTTTTCTACTGATTGTAAGTGTGCAATAAAAACAAATGCAGAGATTATCAAAAAATAGAAGAGAGCGTTGTATTTTTTCATGGTAATGATATCCTTGCGTATTGAGTTATTATTGCTGATTTATTTCATTTAGCAATATTGATAATTCAATAAATTAAGTGATATTATTAATTTGAAAATAGCAAAAGTGGTACTAATAAGAAAAGGATAGCGTTATGATTATATATTTTATTTTTTTAATGCTGTCATTTGTGCCATTTTTTTCAGCAACAATAATTGTTGCTGATTCTCCCTGGACATCCTTTCATAGTAAAAAATTTTCTTATGACATGCGTTTACATAATACGCTGAAAAAAACATTTATTTTTGAAAAAACATCGATTATTCCTTTTACGCAGCTTATTTGTTCTTGGAATGCGCTGCGACCACAACAAGGATATTTTTCATTTTTTGCACAGGTGCATGATGCGACTACTAAAAAATGGGGTGATTGGCATCATATGGCAGATTGGGGTTGCGGTGTACAAAAAACGTATGCACGAGAAAGTAATGGAATATCATCATATGCGCATGTTCGTTTGGAAGTTGATGCAAAAAAAAATGCTGATGGATTTCGCATAAAAATTGAAGCGCATGATGGGGCGTTTTTGAATATGCTGCATGGACTGTTTGCAACAACATCAGATTATGATTCTTTTGTGCCGGAATCTGCTGATGACATAATACCCCACATGGAGTCAGTGATGATTGAAAATCTCCCAAAGATTGCTCAATTCGCTCTTGATCATAAAGATAATAATCGTATTTGTTCTCCCGTTTCCTGTGCAATGGTAGTTGGGTACATGAGTGACAGTGAATTAGATCCATGTGCGTTCGCTGATGGTGTTTTTGATGAAGGTCTTTCTATTTATGGTAGTTGGGCATGTAATGTTGCTCATGCATTTGATGTCAGTAAAGCACGTGTTTATTTTTTTATTAAACGATGTAACTCTTTTGGTGATGTACATTACCAATTAATGCAAGGTTTGCCGGTAATCGTAAGTGTTCGTGGAACATTGCCGGGTGCATTAAAACCATTTCCCAGTGGACATCTTTTGGTAATTATTGGGTGGGATAAAGAGCGCGGCGAGGTGATATGTCATGATCCTGCAGCAGAATGTCATGATGATGTTTTAAAACGTTACGCTTTGGATGATTTTTTGCGTGCATGGGAACGATCATATCGTCTTTCGTATCAGGTTGAACCTTTTTCTAAGAAATTTAGTGCAAAAAACAATAATGCAAAACATTAGTTATTTTTATATACAAAAAACTCTTATTGACAATTTGATATTGTAATTAGTATCTTATCGGTAGTAGAAAGATTGCATGGGCAGCGAAAATGCAAAGGAGATACGATGAGTACTATTATTGAGCGTTTTTTGTTACCATTGTTTTTTGTTATGAGTATTTTGTATGCATTTAATTCTTTAGGTAATAACAGTATTATTTTGCATAAAGCATTTCATCACGGTATCAATGATGAATCATATATTGAACGTGGCACGTTATCATTTTATTTTTCTTCTACGCCAGTAATTACCGAGATGCCAGCAAATTTATTGCCATCAGGGGAAATGTCTTATACATCATTTTTTTTACCTCATGTTGTGGTGTCGTCTGAGTGTGATGCAATAATTAAAAATATTAATAATCAGCATGGTGCGTATAGTGTTACTATTGTAAAAACTATGCAACCAGAAAATGGTATTGTTGTTACGTTTGGATGTGATAAGAAAAAGATGGCGATTAGTTATGATATTTTTGATTCTATTGGTTTGCAAAAGGGTGTAGCGTTTCATATCCATAACAAAGAATTGATTAACATTTTGCAAGAAAAAAATAATCAACCATTATTAAGAACGTTATGGCATAGTGGTAGTAAGCCAGTAATTGGCATTGATCCTGGTCATGGAGGTGCTGATTCAGGTACTATAGGATGTTATGGTATTAAAGAAAAAGATGTGTGTTTGGCGGTGAGTAAGTATGTTGCTCAATTATTACAAGATAATGGATATTCGGTAATACTGACACGTAATGATGATGTAAATCTTTTGTTGTCTGATAGAACATGGTGTGCAAATACGCATCATGTTGATTTATTTGTTTCAATTCATGCAAATTTTTCATTTAATGCTCAAGCTCAAGGTATTGAGACATTTTATATTTCGCCTCATATTCTCAAGCAGTGCTATACTTCTTTGTCGGATAATGAAGCATATATTGTTAAATTAGCATTAAAAGAAAAATATAAAAAATCATATAATCTTGCTCAATTAATACAGAATTGTTTATGTGAAAAAGTTACTCAAAATTTTCAGGCACCGGTAAATCGTAAGGTGAAATTTTCAGTATCGCAAGTGGTATTAGGAACGCAAATGCCGTGCGTGTTAATAGAAATGGGATTTCTTTCACATGAAAATGAATCGCGTTTGTTGAATGCTGAAAATTATCAAAAAACTCTTGCGCAGGGTATTTTTCAGGGAATAGTTTTATATTTATCATCATGACATAATGATCAAAGTTGCTGTTTTTGTATTGTTGCTTGTGTAAAAAGGTGGTACTATACAAAACACGTATGAATATTTTAATGGGTGTTAGGTGTCGCTTTGGTCATGCAGTCTATCTGGGAAGATTTTTTAACGATTGTTCGTGAAGAATTGGGAAGCCGTGTTGTTGAAACATGGTTTAGGGCTGTTATTATGATTAGGTGGGATGCAATGGGTAAAGTGGTTTATTTACAAACACCTAATGCTTTTGTTTGTAACTGGTTGGAAAAAAATTATCGATTGGTTTTTCAAACGCATTTAGGCCGCTTGCTTAATGTTATTGATCCTAAGATTGTTTTTATTAATGCAGTGCAGAAAAAAAATGAAGAAGAAGCACAAGATTGTTTGATTCCTATTTCTGCTGAAAATATTGGTCATGCTGTCCCGGTGAAAATGTATCGACCAGCTCAGGTTGTGCCACATCCAACAAAAAATGAAAATTCATTGTTGAAATTTTCTGAACGATACGGTCATATTAACAAAAATTATACATTTGACACTTTCGTTGTAGGACCAAGTAATTCGCTTGCGTATGCTGCAGCGCGTGCCATTGCACAGAAACCTGGTCATTTGTATAATCCTCTTTTTATGTATGGAGAATCGGGATTAGGAAAAACGCATTTGTTGCATGCAATTGGCAATGAAATTCAAGCGCAAAACAAGCATGCTTTGGTGCTTTATCAAACGGCGGATAGATTTGTGAGTGAATTTATTAATGCAATTCGTTTTGATAAAATTCATAAATTTCAAAAAAAATATCAGCTTGTCGATGTGCTTTTGATTGACGATATTCAATTCATTTCTAATAAAGATACAACACAAGAAGCGTTTTTTCATATTTTTAATTCATTGTATGATGCGCGTAAGCAGCTTGTTTTTTCAAGTGATACATTTCCGCAAAAAATTGAAGGTATCGCGGAGCGTTTACGCTCTCGTCTTGCTTGTGGCATGGTTACTGATATTCATCCGCCTTGCATAGAGGTTAAAACTGCTATTTTAAAAAGAAAAGCTGAGTCAAGTGGGGAAATTTTGGATGATGATGTTGCTCACTTTCTTGCGTGTCATGTGACGTCTAACATTCGAGAGCTTGAAGGTGCATTAATTCGTGTTATTGCATTTGCTCATTTGACAAAACAGCCCATTAGTTTGGATTTGGTGCAGAACATTTTTACGCCAATGGAATCGGTAAAAAAAGATGCGGTTGATTTTAAAACAGTCATGAAATCGATGGAAAAGGTTTTTCCTTATTCATTAGAAGAATTGCGTTCAAAAAATAGAAATAAGGATCTTGTCTTTGCTCGTCAAGTTGCTATGTATGTATTAAAAAAAAATACTGATAAATCACTGCGTGAAATTGGTGCATTTTTAGGCGGCCGTAATCATGCAACAGTGAAACATTCGCTTTCTAAAATAGAAGTGATGGTGAAAAAAAATAGTAAAGTCCAACAGCAAATTGATACTATTATAAAGCATTGTGAGCGATAGCTTACCACTGTATTGCGCATGGATTAAATTTCTTTTGTGCCTGTCGGCGCGAATATTTTGTTTGCATGTACGCGTCTTGTAAAAACTTTGCAGCAAGATAAATGTACCATTCTATGTGATTGTTAAAAAATGGCTCTTCTTTAAGGCCAACCATCGAAGGGAAATGTTCGGTGTCTACAATGCTAATGGTATAATCGATACTATTTTCTTTATGTTTGATAATAAAATTATCAGAATGAGGATCTACAAAAAGGTGAAGATCCATGCACAATTGCATAATAAGTTCACTTTTTTCTTGTGATGATAAATTAATAGAATCTTCTTTTGTATCAAGTTCATCGGCGATAATTGCATAAGTACCGGGTATATACGTTTTGATTTCTTTTTTATCATTAATATTTTTGCCGGTAATTTCGATATATTGAGGTTTTTGTGGTAACCAGTACCATTTGCGCGGTGTTATAATATTTTCAGCCCAACGAGGGTGTTCTGTAATTTGTTCTCGTATAAGTTCTAGGTTTTTGATGCGAGTTAGCCCTGCGATGTGTCTATTGATGCCACCGGACATATAAAAGAAGAACTGGTTTTCGAATCCTTTACAATAGGGATCAATGAATGTTTTGGGAGTTTCCATGAATAATTTTAAAACAAGTGGGTATTTATTGAATTTTAAAACAAGGAGCCCGCATTGTTGATTATAGTTAAAGTTTTTATCTTGTATAACAGTAAATTGAGTATATTTCTTTTTACGTTTTTTGATTTCAGCAACGACACCATTGATGTCTCTATCAAGGTCTGAGCAATCGATAGTAGTTCCGTCATTTGCCCGTGACGGTATAACGTCACGAGGCAAGTGATGTTCGTTAAAGAATTGTGCATTAAAGGTAGTAAAAAGAGGGTATTCAGTGTACACCCAGTGTGATCGCTTGAGTACGCGTTTTGAATTTTTCCATCCAATAGTGATTTCAGGCTTTCTGGGATCTTTTTTTCTAAATGGGCTTCTGCCAAGAATAGGCAAGCAAAAGATCATAATGCTTAAAATACATGAAATTGCTTTTTTCATACAAAAGGCTTAGTTAATTTATTTTCATAATTATTATTAATTTTAGTATAGCATGTATGCAAAAAAAAGCTTCTAGATTTGCAGTGAGGGCAAGCATTGCTTTGCAAAAAGTGGTTATGATACTATTGTTTAGCAACTATAGCCTACCAGTTGCAGTTAACATGAAGCTGGAGTATGTTGAGGATAAATTGGAAAAAAGAGTGGTGAAAAAACGCCGAAAAAAAGAGTAGTGGTAGATGAAGAGAAGGAGTTTCTATGAAGCCGGAAAACATGATGCATGGACATGCAAATGTTGTTGATAATTTGCGGCGGTTGCCGCGAAAAATGTTGCTTTTGCATGGATTGGATAATGTAACGGAATTTGTTTTGCACGAGTTATGTAGTAAAAACTGTTTTAATATGAATAAAGCAGCTTATTTTATTGATAACCCTGATTTTAATTGTTTAAAAGGTATCGCTGGCGTTTCTCATGATGAAAAGCATGATATCGATAATATTTGGGAAAGTCCTGAGCTTTTTACACAAAAAATGTTGGAGTCGCCTTTTAATCAGCATGTTCGTTCTTTTACGTACGATAGTCACAAAAAAAATGGTGATTTATATGAAAAAGCAGCATTATCAATTGCTAATGAGCTTGGAATAAAAAACTATAATTTTTATTCATGGGATTTAAAACACAATAATCATGGTTTTTTTATTTGTGAAAAAGATGAAGATGCACAAAATCATCACCAAGAAGATGTTGTGGTTGATGGTTTATGCTTACTTGGTTTCTGTCCGGTGCACTAAAAATAGATTAAGCCAGAAGAACATTAAAAAAGGGAACGCTACGTTCCCTTTTTTAATGTTCTTCTGTAAAAGGATTGAGTCCGGGAAGTTGTTTTCCGCTTAAATAAGATAGTGCAGCGCCGCCCCCGGTTGAAACATGAGTAAATTGTGATAAAACATGAGCGTCAGAAAGTCGTTCTATAGTATCGCCACCCGCTGCAATGCTTACTTTATTGGTGTAGCTAATGTCGGAAAAAAGTTGTGTGCTACTGATGAGTGTTTCTGGTTTTTCATTGAATCCCATTGCGCAATTGACAAAAAAAGTGTGTGATGTATCAATTTCTTTTTTGAATAATTGTACTGTTTTCGGTCCGATTGTAATACCAATGCCATCGAGCGGAAAATTATTGGCATCAACATATGATAATTTTCCATCAACTGTTTTATCTGCTACTAGATAATCTAAAGGAAGAACTATTTTTTTGTTGTTATCTTCTGCTTTATGCATAATATCAGTGCATAATGATAGCAATTCATTGTTAATAAGGGATTTGCCTACCGTTTTACCGCATGCTTTAAGAAAAGAAAAGCATAATGCAGGGCATAGGAGTATGGTATCGACTGTTTTAAGTAATCCTTGAATAAGGGGAATTTTATCTTCTATTTTTTTGCCACCCAGTAAGGTAACAAACGGTTTTTGAGGATTGTGCGTTAGTGTATCAAGCGTGCACAACTCTTTTTCAATTAAAAAGCCGATTGTGCGTTTGTTTTCCGTAAATTCATAAGGAAGAAGGGTGATTGAACAATCGTTGCGATGAATAGTGCCAAATGCATCGTTGACGTAATAATCCGCGGTGTTCGCGAGTTCTTTGGCGAAAAATGGATCACCATTTTTTTCTCCGGGAAAAAATCGCAAATTTTCTAACAAAACAATATGATTAGGTTTTACTGGGTGAGTTGCAGCACATAATATATCAGGTGCAAATGTTATTGAATACCCTTTTTGTTTAAACCAGGGAATTAATAGTTTAGTTGATAATGATTGGTCGTTTGTTTTTGGATCACCGATGTGCGTTGCTAAAATTACCATATTGTTTTTTTCAAGAAGATAATTGAGCGTTGGTAATATGCTTGTTAGTCGAAAGTCATTTGAAATGATTGATTGATTGAGCGGTACATTCAAATCAGCGCGTAAAAATATTTTTTTGTGCGTGATGTTCCATTCTGGTAATTGAGAATATATCATGAAGGGCCCTCAAATCTTAGAACACGAGAAATATTAATGGTTCGAATTTGTTGTGCAGCAAGCCATGTAGCAAAAATGCTGAGAATAGTTATGACACTTATTATAGAAATTAGAAGATACCAATCGAGCTCAATGGGAATATGCGTTACGTAATAGGTGTCGGGAAGCACAATGCAGGGAAATTTTTTGATAAAATAACTGATAATACAGGCGCATAATAGTCCTACGAATGATGCAGTTATGCTTATAATCATGCCTATGATGAAAAAAATAGATTTTATTGTTGAACTTGGCATTCCCATTGCTTGTAACATTGCAATATCGCGTCTTTTTTGGGTAATATACATGAAAAGTAAAGAGATAATGTTCATGCTTGCAACGCATAAAATAAGTGCAATAACACAAAATGATACATATTTTTCTAATTTGAGTGCGGCAACCAGTGAGGGATAAAGATCTTTCCATGAATAAACGGCAAGCCCGAGGCGTTTTTGTAATGCATTGATAGTTGATTTTTCGTTATTATGTGGTACCAATTTAATGTTGATACGTTCTATAGGTGAATTGGGAAATATTTCTTCAAGAAGTTTAAACGAACAATAGACAACGCCATTATCAAATTCGTCGATACCGGTATCAAATATTCCGCTTACTATGACGGGTTGCGAATCAAAAGTGACGCTGCTTTTTTTTATTTTTTTTTCAGATATATAAAGAAGATCAAGTGTGTCATTAATTTTTATATTATTATTACGCGCGAGTTGTTTTCCAATTATGACACCATTGTTATCAAGAATATGGTCATAATTTTGTACAGTTGAAGGTGCAATAATTTTAGTAAATAATGTTGATGTTTGTTGTTCGGTAATAGGATTAATGGCGTTAAGCATAATAACAATAGGTTGATTATCGTTTTTTTTCTTTGTTTTTAAAAGAGCATGTTGTGTAGTGTGAGGGCTGAATGCTGCGATAGAAGGAAATTCATTATGCAATACGGGTGTAAGTGCTTGGATGTCAATATTTTCTCCGTATCCATCAATGATGATAGAAGAGTGAATGCCTTGCATTTTTTCATGAATTGCATGTTCAAAACCGTTCATTATTGCCGCGACAAGGGTAAGTGATAATGTGCCGATAAAAATACCAATAAAACATACCAAAGTCATCGTAGAAATGCCTTTTTGATATGCAGTATTTTTGATTATTTTTTGTGCTAAAAAAAATGCAATCTTATTCACGTGCACGACCTTTTGCTCTTGTAAAGAATTATTGTTTTATTTAGGATACTATTAATATAAGAATCTTGAAAATAAAAAGGGTACACGGATGGTGAATATACGCTCTATTTTTTTGGGGCTTCTGGTGCTATTGCCTGGTTGTGGAAAAGTGGTTGATTGGGTGCAAGGAACATTTACGCAAGCTTCATCTCTTGATTCCCGTTGTGAACAGGCGCAAAAATATATTAAATCAATTACAACGTATGATCAATTAACAACGACTGCGCGGTTTGACGCGCTTTGGTTATCAAATGAAGTAAGATCGTTGTATTGTGATTTGTTTGCAATAAAATTTGGTAAAACAGAAGAGCAAAAAATGACGCTTTTACGGCGTCAATTTGAAGAAAACAATCATTTTATATCATTTTACGTGTTGAGCTTATATGAGTGTCCGTTGGGCGATCCGCAAAGTGAGTGGGCATTGTTTTTAAATATTGATGGTAAAAATTATGCACCGCTTGAAGTTAAGGTGGTGGAATTATCGCCAGAATATGTTTGTCTTTTTGGTAAAAAGTTTAATCGTTTTAAATTGGTTTATAGTGTTAAATTTGATGCAAAAAATGTAGAAGGTTTTTCTTTAATTACGCAAGATACTAACAATATGAGCCTTTATTTTAGATCAACGAAAAAAGAAGCAGTGCTAACATGGAACATACCTTTTTATACATCAGAAGATGCAAAAAAAGGTGATGAATAATGAAAATTGCAATAGGCACTGATCATCGCGGATTTGTCTACAAAGAATATATAAAAAAATATTATGCACAGCATGAATGGATTGATGTTGGTGCGCATAGCGAAGAACGTACTGATTATCCTTTGTATGCAATGCAAGTGGTGCATTTAATGTGTACAAAAAATGTGGCATGCGCGGTACTTTTATGCGGCACGGGTAGTGGCATGGCAATTGCGGTTAATAGACATTCGTTATTGTATGCTGCTGTGGCGTGGAACAGTGATGTTGCGCGGCGCGTTAAAGAAGAAGATAATTGTAATGTGCTTGTTATTCCTGCTGATTGTGTATCACAACAAGAAGTGTTATTAATAATTGATGCATGGCTGCAAGCTGAATTTAAAGGTGGGCGGTATGCGCAACGACTAGCAATGATTGATACGGTGCGATAAATATTGCAAAAGAATTACAGCAAAAAAGAAACAAAAAGGGCCTGACTTTTTACATCAGGCCTTATTTTTATTTATCGTTTACGCTTTGCTTGTCCTACGTAGTTTCAACGGAGTAGGATGATGGTTCTGAGCTTTGTTTTTCAACTTTATCAATAATTGCTTTTACCTGATCATCAGATAAAATTTTCGATTTTTTTAGCTCGCTAACAATTGCTTCTAATGAATCACGATGATTCTCTAAAAGTGTGCGTACTTCTGCTTTACACTGTGCTAATAATGCGTATGTCTTATCGCGTAATTCATCACGCATTGCTTTAGAAAGGTGGCTTGGGTATATTCCTTCAAACACAAGCTTATCAAGAATATCATACGCTTTGTTGTGATCTTCTATGTGACACTGCATGCTGCATCCATCAAGAAGAATATCTTCAGCAACAAATCCTGCGATAAGTACTTTAACTTCATTAAGCAATTGTTCACGCGTTTTAAGATTAATAGTATCATGGGTAACTTTAGTGAAAGCACCACCATGTACAATTTTATCTTGTACTGTTTTATTCATTTGATCATGCATTACGTGCCATGCAGATTGTTCGTACAATTCAGTCATAACTGCTTTGATGGTGACAACATCAAGTTTTGCATGCGTATCGAGGAATGAAAGCGCGAGGGCTTTACCAGCAAAATGCGTAGCAAGCGTGTTTATTTCATTTTCAGGTAGATCTTTTCTGTCAATCATAATAATTTTGTTGATTGCTCTACGAATGCTATCTTCAATGAGTTTTTGAGAAAGCGGTACGCCAAGCGCCCATGCACGCGCTGTGCTTGTGCGGATAATTGCTTGAAGGTCTTCATATGATCTTTCATATGTTTTTTCAACAATTGCATTGATGTCAAAATTTCTTGGATCAAGTGCCATTCTCAAAAATTCTTTTACAAGAAATTCTTTACGGAATTTTGCTGTTGGATATTCAAAGCGTATTTCTTTACCGAGACGTCCATTTTGACGTAGTGCTTTATCAAGTGTTTCAGGGCTATTTGTTGCGGTAATAAGAATTACAATTTTTGAAGGATCTTTTTTAGAATCTTCAGTGCCTTTGATAGCCGTTAAAAAGCTCATGAGGCGTTCACTATTTGAAGCTCTATTAAGACCAAGAAGATCTATTTCATCAATAAAGATGATCATAGGTGCGTTATATTTAGCATATTCAAGAACGCGTTTAATACCAGCTTCGTTAAGATCATCAATTTCAACTTTGATGAATTTATATGATGATTCACCTTTAGCTTTTTGCATTTTGGTAATTTCACCACAGAGACATTCAAAACTGAATGTTTTACCGGTACGCGTCGGTCCCGTCAAAATCCAACCTGTTTCTGGTGCTATTTTTGCAAGATTAAAGAGTTCAGGATTTTCAATATATTTAATAATTGTAGAAAACTCTTCTTTAACTTCATCAAGGCCTACCATGTCATCAAAATCTGAGCTTGGTTCAAAAGATAAAAATCCTGTTGACGCTTCTACGTCTAAATATGAACCGCCACGTAAAAAATTCCAAGCATTTATTTGCTTCGTTTCAATCCATGGTGAAACAGTTCCGCTCCATAAATCGGTATAACTTTTAATCATGTAGGTACCAGCAAGCATGGCGATTGGTGCATGGTTGCTTAAAATTTGGCTTAAAGTGAAATCTAATAATCCTGGTACACTCATTTCCTTGAGTTGTTCTTCATCATTGTTAAGTCGTGCATAACCACTTGATTGTTGCTGTTGTTGTTGCATGTCATAACGAGTCTCATTTTTATCGTTTAGGCTTAGTTTTTTAAGTTTACCATCCGCAGTTTGGACATGCCCTATTTCGCCAAAAATTGAAACGAGGTATTTATAAATGGTAGATGGTTTTCCATCAACTTTGAGCCATTCTGTTTGATGTTTATCAAATAACGTGGTGTCCTTACCAAAATGGAGTGTTAAATAGGTTGCAAAAGCACTGGTTAGTAATCCATATTTGGTAACATCGGTCATGTGATATTTATTCCATCGTGAAACAAAGTGCTTATCAAGAGAACGTGCAGCTTTGTTGTACCAGGTAAGGCCAACAGTGTGAGCTTTTTCTCTTAGTGCAGCAAGACGTTTTTGTAACGCAGTAATAGCAGCAGTAATTTCATTTGGTGTGCGGTTATTTGATTTTTTTGATCGTTTTTTGACAATAGAACTTATGTCAAAACCTTTTACGCTTTTGAAATTTGCATAAATATTAGCGTCAATGTGCGTGATAAATTCATCACATATATTTAAAAAGAGATCAATGCAGTGTGCTTTGGCTGCAGCATCCAATTTTTCGTTGGCAATTTGTAGAAGTCCCATAAGAAGTTGGCGATCTTCAAAAATGGCACGCATGACCACATCTTTATTAGATAGGCCATGAACACGATTGTTATGAATAAGAGTTGCGAGTATACCGGTAATTTCGTCAAGCTGCTGAATGCACTGATATGAAGATTGGAATGAATCATCAACAAAAGATATTGTTCGTGATGAAGAATCAGGTTTTTTTGGAGCATTTTCTTCAGATTGAATTATTCCAACGCTTACTAATGAACACAGAGCGAGAGGTCGAATTATCTTTAGTATATTCATTTTTGTCGCCTTTTGATGTATTTTTACCGTTTTTATCGTTTTTTTACCTTATCATAAAGGTACCATATTTTTTGATTTTGGAAAACTGCCCATTTGAAATAGGCATTTGAAGGCACTTGCGGCGATATTCAATTTGGATTTTACGGCCTCGTCGTTATTTGGCTAAATATTGCAATTTGAGCATGTAATCTGCCCCCTATGACAAATAAGCGGTCAGAAAAGTCAAATTCATGTTTTTTAAGGGATTTGCGGTGATGCGGGCTTATTGAAGGATCGATTTTGAATATTCAGCATAAACTCGCTTTAAATTTTCAAAAGTGAATGGTTCGGATGAGTGCTTTTTGAACCATTCTTGGTTATGCACACATTCCCAATGTCGATTGGTCATGATTGGTTGACCGGTTTTTGTGCAATGGTCAATATAGCTTATTGATTGATATGCTTTATAAAAATATGCGCCTACTATGATCATTAAAGCCATGAATTGTGCTTTCTCAACGTTATTCCAGCCAATATTTTGCTCTATAAAATTTGATGTATTTTTGTGCCATGTTGACATTGTACGTGTAGCGTAATTGTCCATACGAATGAAATAAGTGTCTATAGAGCCCCAAAAGGAAGAGATTTTTTTGTTTGTTGTGTAGGTGCTAGACCCATTAATTGGCACTATTTCTGACTTTTCACTTGTTTGTGTTATTCCAGTAAAGCTTACCAATAAGCATATTGCAATTGATTTTATCATTTTTAAGAGATTCATAGGTATCGTCCTTTTTTTGAGTGCTTCCTAATTTTCTTATTGTTTTTGAGCTTGTTTATGCGCGTGCTTAATGGCACTACAAGCTAAAATTATGCCATCGATTATTTTCATGACCGGATCTTTATAATCAGCATAATCGTTGTAAAAATATTCTTCCTGATACCAAAGATAGTCCTTTTCGCTTACATAATTGATTCGTTGATAGAGGCATGCTGCCACAATGATGGCTATTGTAGCCATACTATTTTAGTATGATTGTCAATGCTTGTTCGAATAGAATTGGATATGTGATGATTTAAGTTTACCGCAGGGCATGAGCTTGGGATGCAAATTATATCGGGCACGTTTTTGGTTTCTGGAATGGATGTTTTTAAGATTTGATTATAAATAAGTTCTTGTAGGCTATCATAAGGGTATCCATTTGTTTGTTCTACAATAGCATCAATATCAAAATTGTTTGGGTCGAGCTTCATTTTTATAAATTCTTTAGTGAGAAATTCCTTACGTAACTCTGCTGTAGGCCATTCATAATATATTGTTTTACTCGAGCGTCCATTTTGTTCAAAAATTGTAGTGAGTGCAGAGGCATTGTCGGTTACAGCGATTACAATAATAACTTTAGAAGGGTCCTTTTGAGTGATGTTATTTATTGCAGTTAAAAGATTTGTAGTGCATTCGACATTGAATTCCCTGCAGAGGCCTAAGAGTTCAATATCATTAATAAGTATGATGGTGGGCGTATCACATTTTGTACAATCAAGCATGTAATCAATGTGTTCTATGTGTTCTTTACCAAGATTGAAAAGGTCGCAAAGATTAATATTAATAAATGTATAAGGTGGCTTTCCTTTTCTTTGTTGTATTGCGGCAATTTCACCACATAAGCATTCAAAGCTGAATTGTTTACCTGTTCTTCTCCATCCCGTTAGAATCCAACTTGTTTGTGAGGCTATCTCTGCCAGATTGTAAAGTTCAGGGTTTTCGATGTATTTTAGGATAGTTGAAAATTCCTTTTTTACCTCATCGAGACCGATTATGTCATTAAAAGAAAGTAAGTCAGCATCATTTGCTCGGAAATATTTGGTGAGGTGGTTCCAATGAGGAGTAAAATATCTATTAACGAACAGTGTTGCTTTGTCACGTAGAGTAAGATTTTTTATTAGTGATAGTTGTGATACATCGATGTATGCTGATTTGCACTTTAATTCTCTAGGCTCAGTAATTAAAGCGGGAATAACATGGTTTGTTGGTTGTGTTTTTTGATGGAGATTTTCTTCTGATTGAATCATTCCAATAGTGAGTAATAAGCATAGAGTAAGGGGACGAGTTTTTTTTGGTGCGTTCATGGGTTCTCCCTGTTTTGAAGCATTTTCTAACCTTTTTGTTGTTTTTCTATACTACAAGAGTATCAAATACTCATTTTTTTGGAAAACGCTCCCTTTAAAATAGCTCCCTGAGCGTTTTTTGTTGGCCCCCATTTGTTTATTGATGGATTATTTGATTTTTTATATAAATATTGCAAGCTGAAATTTTAATTTGGTATGATTAACTCAGATAAAAAGAAGAATTTGATAAAGTGCAAAAGCAGGGAGATTCTCATGATCAGATCTGCTGTGGAACAATTAATGAAATATATGATGCCTAACAGGCTTTTAGTAGTGATTTTTGCTGGTGTATTATGCTGTACTATGCGCTGTATGGATGATTTTAATGACGATAGTCAGCTTAATTATTCATTATTTGGTAGGGTGTTGACCAAAAAAAAGGCAGTCAAAAATGGCACGACTATGGAAAAAATTGCTATCTATCCACAAGAATCGCATGATTCTTCACAAACTATTATGCGCCCAGGTTTGCTTGTAACCCATCCAAATGCACGAGCAACGGTGCTGGTATGTCATGGATTTATGTGTGATCAGCATGATTCGGGTATTTTTAGAAGTATGTTTAAACGTAGCCACTTTAATGTTATGACTTTTGATTTTCGTGCTCATGGTAAAGATAGTCAGGGGCAATGTTGTACTTTTGGGCATGATGAAGCGCTTGATGTTATCGCAGCAGCAAAATTTATTAGAAATCACCCTGAATTGGGGAAATTGCCGGTGTTTGCGTATGGTTTTTCCATGGGAGCTGTTTCTGCTATAGAAGCTCAATCGATGGACGACTCTTTATTTGACGCGATGATTCTTGACTGTCCTTTTGAATCAAGTGAAAAAGTTATAAAAACAGGGCTTAATGGTTTGAAATTTTCGATACTTGGTTATGATTTAGAGCTTCCTGGAAGAGAATTATTAGAAAAATATGCTTTTCATCCGTATGTTCAGTCGTTGGTTAAAACAGTATTAAGGCTTGTCTCACAAATGGACGCTACGCAAGTACGTACCCATTTTTATCCAATACATACAGCAGAGTCAGCAAAAAAAATTACCGTGCCATGTTTTTTTATTCATTGTAAAAATGATGAAAAGGTGAGTGTTGATCAAGTTAAGCGCGTATATTTATCGGCTGCTGGATATAAAAAATTGTGGTTGACTAACGGTCGTCGTCATTGTGATTCAGCGATTTATAATCCTGAAGGGTACGCGTATAAAGTTCGTGAATTTTATAATCATGTAATGGATGGAATTATAGATCATCTTCCTCAAGAAGGAATTGAAGAAGATCCTGAGGATGATTATGAACTATTATTAATGTAGGCAATAATAACGGAAACGATAATAACAGGAATAATAATGAAAATTTTAATGAAAAAAATTATAGCAACGTTTATTGTTGCTCTTAGTGTTTTTACATTGCAACTTGATGCTCGCGTGCGTACTATTCAATCTGAACGAGAATTTGATCAGCAAATGCGGCGAGCGCAGCTTGTTGTGATATTGTTTTATTATAATACTAAAGCATCAAAAGGAAGCGTTCATAAGCAAAATGTTGATCAATTACTAAAAACATACGCAAAAGTGAGTACTAAAAAATTATATGATGATGCTGATATTACTTTTATGAAAATTAATATGGATATGAATTGGTCGGCACAATTGGCTCAGCGATATCTCGTACGTGATTATCCAGCGTGTATTATTTTAAATAAAGGACGTGTTGCACGTAATGCAGATGGTACGAATGCATTATTGCGTGGCTTTTTTTCAGAAGATATGCTGCATGAATTTATACGAGGGCATGCTGAAAACATCATTGATACGATTGTTGCTGATAAAGAACAAAAACGATTAAAACGCATACAAGATGAAAAAAACCCATCTGATCCTTATTTTTATCCGTCAGTAATGTATGCTGGCTCAGGTGATATAACATCATGGACAAAGCCACTGCGTTATACACCAGAAGGTGATGAAAAGTAATAAATAATTTTTTGTAGAAAAATCATAAGGTCTTGCGCTATTAAGCAGGACCTTTTTTTGTTATTCTTACCTGTGTTGTACGCACGCTAAAAATTGGTGAATAAAAGGAAACATATGTTTAATATTTCTTATGCAGCGGGAAACATGGTTTCTCAGATAGTTGATTGTTATGGGTATGTTGTTGAAAAAGATTTTAATCATGATCAGCTTGATGAATTGATTTCGATATGTCCTGATCTGCTTTCTATTATAAAAAAAAGAGAATTTGTTGGAAATACGCTTGATACACTTTCAATACCGTGTATGGTGAATGGCGCAGTTGTTTATTGTGTTATTGTTGGCATGGGATCTTTGTCAGTAAAAACGGATGTGAGTCCTATAGAACGTTATCGTCGTGCATTGGGGCAGATAGTAAAGGAAGTAAAAGCATGTGATGGAACATCATTAGCGCTTGATATATCTTTTGCAGATAGATTGCAGGTGTCTCCTGAATATTTAGCAGAACAAGCGGTAATTGCTTGCGGAACTGCTCAGTATTATTTTGATGATTATATTACTGAAAAAAGTCGTAAGAAAAATAAATTATCATTGGTTATTGTCGGTAATGTTCAGCAAGAAAAACAGATACAATTAATGATGGGTCAAGCATTAATTATTAGTAATGCGGTAAATCAAGCGCGTCATTGGATTGATATGCCGCCATCGTCACTAACGCCGCAAGATTTGGTGAAAAAAGCACAAGAAGTAGCGAAAAGAAATAATTTGGGCATTACGGTATTTCATGAAGCTGAAGTCAATAAAATGGGCATGGGTGGACTTGCTGCAGTTTCGCGTGGTTCTGATGTTGATTGCGCACTTATTATTTTAGAATATAAAGCAAAAAGAGCAGATGCACCAACGCTTTGTTTTGTTGGTAAAGGTATTACGTTTGATTCTGGTGGATTAAGTTTAAAGCCTGCTGATTTTATGGAAACGATGAAAGAAGATATGTCAGGTGCCGCCGCGGTTATTTGCGCAATTGATGCACTCGCTCAACTTAATTGTGATGTTAACATTGTAGCGATTGCTCCAACATCAGAAAATTTACCAAGTGGAAAAGCAACAAAACCAGGTGATATTGTTACCTTTTATAATGGCAAAACAGCTGAAATTAAAAATACTGACGCAGAAGGGCGATTAATTTTAGCGGATGCGTTGTCTTATGCAGTAAAACATTATAAGCCACATGCTATGGTTGATTTAGCAACGTTGACTGGTGCATGTTCGCGCGCGCTTGGGCCATTTTATAGTGGTTTATTTACGCAGCATGAAGATATTAAAAATCGTTTATACAAAGCCGCGGATGTTTCTGGCGATAAATTGTGGCAACTTCCGATGGGAGATGATTACAAAAAAGCTATCACGTCTACGGTAGCAGATATTTGTAATATTGGTTCGAGTAAAATTGCTGCAGGCGCTTCAACAGCAGCACATTTTTTACAAAATTTTGTTGATGACGTTGAATGGGCGCATATTGATATAGCAGGAACGGCGTTTGATGTTCCCAATATTTCATACTATCGTCCGGGCGCAACAGGAGTTGGTGTTCGTTTGCTTGTTACTCTTGCAATGAATTGGAAATAAATAAAATAAGCAAAAAAAGAAAAGCAAAGAAATAAATCTTTGCTTTTCTTTTTTTGCTTTAATGTCGTATAACTGATTAATTTTGTTAAAAATTTATCAATAAAATAACAAAAAATATAAAAAACCTATTCTACTACTTTAGTAAATTCTGGTGTAAATGTATCTTCAATAAAATTTAAGTGTTCTGCATTAATGCGTTTCCATTCTGCAAGTGATAAAGGAAAATGAGGAAGCGTAAGTTTGAGTAAACCTTGTGCATACATTTGAATTTCATATTGCGCGCCTGCATGAAGTCGTAATTTTAAAAAATGCATTAAAGAATGCAAATTGCAGGTGAAAATAAATTCTGTATAAGTAGTGAGTGGTAACACGCTGCGCGCAAGTTCGCGGCCTACGCCATTTTCGAGCAAAAATTCATATGCTTGCACGCTATTTTCAATAGCATCTTTGAATTTTTGAGTAAATTCTGCATTATCAAAAGAGCCGATAGATGCTTGTTTATTTTTGGTATCTTGAGAGCGCCATTTTGGAGGAATATAAAATTCAAGTGCTGATTTTACGTAGCGATAACTAATTTCATTATATGAATTCATACGATGACGCATCCATTGACGTACAACAAAAATGGGGGCTTTTATGCGAAATGATAATTGATTATGCTCAAAAGGACTTGTATGATTATGTTCAAGTAAAAAACTTATCAATTTTCTATCGCGATCACTAATTTCTGTGGATACTTTACCATAGGAAACACGCGCAGCATTAACAACATCAATGTCTGATCCTGATACACGAATAAGTTCAATAGAGCTTATAGTATCATTAAGTGGATCTAATATAAGAGTGTTAAGCATTGTATTGAGTGTGTTTGATATATTAATGTGCATGTTTTCTACCATGTTTTCCATAAAGTTCCTTTATTGGAGAGAAATTTTACTATTATGAACCATGTTAATAATAACACCAATCATAAAAAGATAACAGACGAGTGATGTATTTCCATAACTAATAAAAGGTAAACCAATACCTTTTGTTGGTGCCATCCCCGTAGTGACAGCCATGTTCATTATTGCTTGTATGGTAATGAGAAATACAAACCCCATTATGGTTAAAGAACTGAATAAGTCAGGTAGTTGGTGCGCAATACGCATACCAAAATAAAGAAACAGAATAAATAGGATAATCAAGAAAAGTGATCCTATAAGTCCTGTTTCTTCCGCAATAATTGAAAAAATAAAATCGGTGTGTTGCATGGGGAGATAAAAGAATTTTTGTCGTGAATGCGCAATGCCGGTGCCAAACCAATTTCCTGATCCTATAGCGATGAGTGATTGAATTATTTGAAATCCTGCACCTTGTGGGTCTTGCCAAGGGTCTAAAAATGTTAAAATGCGTTGTAAGCGATAAGGGCGAAATAGTATGAGAAATAATCCGCTTATGCCAAATCCCGTGCAGGTAATAAAAATATGTTTTATATTTGCGTGAGCAACAAAAAAAAGTAAAATTGTAGTCAGTAGAAGGGTAACTGTCATGCCAAAATCAGGTTGTTTAAGTAAAGCGCAGCACATGCCACTTATTAGAGCAAAAAATATTATTTTTTGCACATAAGAGAGGTTTTTTTTAAGTGATTTAATTTCTAAAAAGCGAGCAACATAAAAAATAAGCGCTATTTTTATAGTTTCACTTGGTTGAAATGAAAAACCATTAATGGTAAGCCATCTGCTTGAACCATGAATAGTTCGTGCAAAAGAGGGTAATAAAGTAAGTACTATTAAAGAGAGCGAGCCGATAAATGAAAGCAAAGCTGTTTGCTTTATGAATGGCAAGGGGAGTGATCTTCCAATACATAATGCAATGATTCCAACACAAAGCCCTGCGAGTTGTCTTTTAACAAAAAAAAGTGATGTTCCAAAAAATTCGAGTGCATATACTGAGCTTGATGAATAAATGAAAAGACAACCAATGAGAATGAGGGTTGCTGTGATGATAAGAAATACTCGCAAATCAGCAAACAAAGGTAACTTTTTTGAAATCATTTTTTTTTAGCTTTTCTGTTTAAAAAGTTTGTTGATATGTCATAACGAGTGATTTAAAATGATTTCCTCGTTCTACATAATTTTTATAAAGATCATAACTACTTCCTGCTGGAGATAATAGAATATTATCATGTGGTTGTACAATAGTGATACAATGTGCAAATGCATCAGTAAGATTTGTAAATGATTGTGCTGGAATATTGTTGTACATGCAATACGTGTAAAGCTCTTGTGCTTCTTGTCCAAAGCAATAAACAAATTTTATTGTTGATGGTAATTGTGCGATAAATAAAGATCGATCAACACCTTTGCTTAATCCTCCTAAAAAGAGATGTATTGGTTTATTTTTTAATTTTTCTACAGCAGAAAGTGTTGATATTGTTGTTGTTGATTTAGAATCGTTATAAAATTCAATAAAATTAATCGTTGCAACTTTTTCAAGTCGATGTTCAGGTAATTGTGTTGTTGTTGGCAGTGCATATAATGAATTGTTATCAAGTTTGAGTATGTCGCTTGCTGCCGCTACAATAAGTATATTTTCTATAAATGAAAAAGAACATAATGCATCGTCAAGTGTGAAAATTTTGGTAAAATTATTATTGTGGTAGCATATTATATTTTTGTTTTCGAGCGAGTAAACTTGTTCGTTTGGTGTTAACTGAACGTATAGCGTTTCAGTTGGTTTTTCTAGAGTAAAATATGAACGCATATGTCCCTTTGCAGGTGCTGGAATTTTGTCGCGTAGCGATAAAGGGAGCAGTGAAAAATCAAACGATGATTGATGTGCCATGCTCATATATTTTGCCATGCAATAACCTGTTTGTGTACCATGATGATCAAGATGATTAGGATGTAGGTTTGTCCAAATTGCAAGTTTTGGTGCAAATGTTGTGCAATATTGTAGTTGAAAACTTGATGTTTCAAGCAATGCATAATCGACTGATTGATTTAGGTGAATTAAATCAAAAGTAGGAATTCCAATATTTCCCCCAAAAGCAATTTTTTTATTATTTGCATGTAACAATGATTGCACGAGATGCATGGTTGATGTTTTTCCGATGCTTCCCGTGATACTGATAATAGGTGAAGAAAAAAATTGTTGAAATAAGTCAAGTTCGGTTAACCATTTATGCTTATACGTCGGATAATCAAAACTTATGTCTACTCCAGGGGATGCAATAATATAATCATGAAAATTAAAAAAATAATTTTTTTCACTTTCGTTATGCATAGTAATTGCATTGTCATGTAAGTATTTTTGTTCTGCATCGTTGAATACGTTTTTATTCATCACTCCCACGTGATGACCAAGTGAGTGAAAATAACGAACTGCAGCTTTACCAAAAACACCGTATCCCCATATACCAATTCGAGTACTTTTTTTCAATTTCATAAATGTTGCTTTTAATAAAGAATTTTTTTTAACGTACATAGTAAGTTTATCTATTAACTGTTTATTTTAAAGGGTTGGTTATGTTCAAAAAAAGTTTTTTTATTGTAGCTGTATGCGCAATGACGCTTTCTCTTCAAGCGGCAAAAGAGACTCATAAATTACAGGTTTTATTTAATCCTGAAGCGTTTCAATTCTATCTTAATGCTGGTGATGGCATCACAACAAATCAAGGAGCACCACGTCCTGCAGGGTCATATTTTTTAGGAGTAGGTGGTTGGATTCTTCCTGCAGGAACAATTCATAAATCACAAACATCTTATCTTGTTGATCATGATGGTAATACTATAACAGAAGATGATGCTATTGGATTTCTTGATGTGTTTGAAAAAATGTTAACAACGGTTGATTTTAGTTCTTTTCCTGCTGAAGGTACTACTGTTGAGTTATCTGAATGGACATTGATATTTAAAGAAGAGTGTTATCATGATGAACCGAATACGATTATTGGACAAGGGTATGCGCAAACGGGTGTGTTAGAATTTGGTAGTAAAATATTTACGTACACGTTAGCAATGACGGGTGGAACGGGATGCAACGATCATGATAATACAATGATAGCAAAAGCGTATTTAGCGCCGGACGGACAATCAACGTTGATTAAAATTAAATTCACTAAAGAAATCAAATATAACGATTAACGTATAATATTAATTGAGATTTTAATGAGGTGTGTAAAGGTAAAAATTACACACCTCGTTTTTTTTGTTATTATTTTAATCAAGAAAAATGGTGAAGTAATTTAAAAAAGATAATGTAATGAAATCAGGTGAGCTACTTAACATTAACATCGCTGAATTAATTGAGCCATTTATAGCTGAACAAGATGTATCGCGTAATTCACGTTCTACGTATTATAACGCTTTATTGCAATTTTCACGTTGGTGTGTAGAAAAAAACATTACATCACCGGATCGTCAAACAATTTTATCATATAAATTTTGGCTCGATACAAAAAATTTAAGTTCGTACACTAAAGCTTTATATATTGTTGTTGTGCGACGATTTTTTTTGTGGACAGAAGATTCAGAATTGTATCCCAATATATCGCGTGGTGTTAAAGGCATTAAAAAGTTTGCGAGAAATCATCAAAAAGAATCATTATCTATTCTGTCATTAAAGACATTATTGTCATCGATTGATTGTTCTCAATTGTCAGGTAAGCGTGATTTTGCATTAATTAATATTTTAGTAAGAACAGGATTGCGACTTAAAGAAATTGCATCGGCGGTGTTGACTGATATTTGTGAGCAGCGAGGTGAAAAAGTTTTATGGATTCACGGTAAGGGGCGTTCAAGTAAAGATGAATTTGTTTTATTAACAGATAAAGCACTGGTGCCTTTGTATGATTATTTAGAAAGCCGTGTTATAAAAAGTGAAAAAGAATCGTTATTTGTTTCGCTCAGTGATCGTAATTATGGTAAAAAATTAACCATATTTTCATTATCACGCATTATTAAAAAACGTTTGCGTGCCGCAGGATTTGATAATAAGCGTATTACTGCTCATAGTTTGCGCCATACTTTTGGAGTATTGTCAATGCAGGCAGGAGCTTCTCTTTATGAGGTGCAACTTGCAATGCGTCATACCGCACCGACTACAACGCAACTTTATTTAGGTGATATTGAACGAATTAAGCGATTAGAAGCTTCACCTGAGAGGAAAATTAGTGAATTGCTCGATCTGTAGCGATTGTAGGTAATCAATGAATTGCTAAAAGAGGTTTATTCTCGCGGTTAATTTTATTTTTTTGCTTATTTCTTCAATTATCCCTTGCTAATATTTTATAATTGAAAATATAAAATATATTTAAATTGTGAAAATGGGGAAGGCTGGGATATGAAAAGTAAGCATTTGTTATTTCTTTGCTTTTTCATAATCACTTATTTTCCAATAAAAGGAATGTTGTCAACGCAGCGTCTTGCACGTCTTTTTCCTACGGCTAAATCGACTATCAAGTCCACGATAAAACCAATTTCTAAGCCAACTTTTCCTGTTAATAAAATTCAAATTAATGAGCCTCAAAAAAGAAACTATTCAACATTGCTTAAGAATAGCGCAAAGCCATCTCTTTGGATACGAATAAAATCAAGAATTCCATTAACAGATGCTTATTTTGTCAGACGAGGAGCGATTGAAGGATTTTATTTTGCTGAAGAACTTGCAAAGGAGCTTGGGTTTCAATCGCTTTCTGATCAAAGCATTACATTAAAAAATTACATCAATGCAGAGCTTATGAGATATCAAAATGGAGAGATGTAAAATTAGTTGGTGAATTTGAGAGAAAATAATTTAAAGGATATTATTTTATGAAGAGAGTAATAATTTTTTCTGTATTAATAATATCTTTGTTGGCAAGTTCATTTTCGATACAGGCAATGCTTGTTAATGCTACCAGGCAAAGAGCTTTGCGGGCATCTTCCATGGTTCCATTGGCATCAAGAACTGTTCATCAACAAATAAGAATTGAACCTGTCTCACCTACAAAAACTAATTTTACTTCGTTAATAAAAAAAGGCACTTCTGCTTCAGTTATTCGGCCAGCTGTACCGATGCAACAACGTAGATTTTATAGTAATTCTTATGATCAGAATAAGAACGCTGGTAATAATAAATATGAAGATATGCTTTCGTGGTGGGGATGGAGGGCTCGTTGGTTTCCCTGGTCTCCTGAATATCGTGCTAGAGCAGCATACGATGATATTATAATAGATTTGAATAGAGGAATTTTTCCTGCAAAAAATAAAATAATTCTTTTTTGTAAAAATACTCCACTGGCTAGTCGTCATTTTTTAATGGAACGTCCGCTTAAGGATGGTCATAGTGTAATTTTTAAATTTCTTAGTTTGATTGCTAATCAAAGTTGGCAACAATTGATTGAAGATAAAAATATGGATAGGATTGAGATCATTTCGAGTCCGCATTTTTTGTATGGAGCTACATTGAATGATAAGGATAAAAAACAGCTTCAGGTCATGTGTAAACGACTTATTGTTGAAGTTAATAATAATTTTCTAGATACAACTCCTATTCGAGATTTAGTAAAAGGTGCGTCAGTACTATTGGGTCTTTCTGTTTATGATGTAGGATTTACTAAGGATGCTGTAAAGGCTGTAGGTGATTTTATACAACATGTTATTCGAAATAATGAATTTCTCTTACGAACTAGAAAGATTGATACTATTGCTGAATGCAAAAAACAGTTAAAAGAGCGTAAGGAACAATTAAATTCAATGGGTAGTGTAGGGTTTTTATCTAAAGATCATTTTTATAAATCAATGTTAGAGGCGGAAATTCTTATTAGAGAAGAGTTTTTAAAATCAGCGCAAGCGGTGAAAGATGCATTAAGTGATATGTTTACTTATAAAAACACTACTTATGCTCGTCAAGATGATAACGGGGGTAACAACAAACACAATAATGAGCGTCAAAATAATTCGCGTAATTCACACGATGAAGACGTAGATTTAGATAGTTTAACCCTAGAAAAACTGCGCAACATACTTATTGCGCGTTTAAATATAAAAGGTAATCCTTCAAACGCGCAGATAACAAAAAAGTTTAGACAAGAAAGTATGAAAATTCATCCGGATATAACAAAGGGAAGCGGAGATGAATTTTCAGAGTTATCACGTCTTTATAATGCTTTCAACGATAAGAGATTAGGAAGAAGTGAAGCGCGTTTAAAATAATTAATTGCTTGTAGTAGTAGGTAGGTGTAATAAAATTATTTTGTTATGAGTGAATTTTGTATTTAGAATTTACTTTCAAAATTTCTTTAACGCATCAATTCAGGTATGATTATTTATATTGTCATAAGATTAAATATCGCCATATTTTCATTGCTTTTTAAAAAATATATGCTGAAACATCGTTTATTGTTTTATTTAAAATTGTTCGTTAAAATCAATCCTTGTTGTTATGTTCCGATAGTGCGTATGGATGCGTTATTTGATATTCATAGATAAATGAATTAAGCAGCGGTACGGTTTTATCGGTATGCATATCAAAAAATTTAAGTTTGTTGTCATGGAATTGACCTAGGATTGTTATGTTTGCATGAAATATTTTTTATAGATTTAGATTGATATTATCCTGTATCATCCATATTAGGAATAATAGTATTAAATTGCTAAGGATGAAGGATCATTATGATCCATCAAATAATTGCCGTTGCTATATTTATAGGTTTTTTGAGTAATGCACAAGCGATGGAGCAAAGTAGTACATCGAAATTATCAAAATTGATCGGCAATCATGTGTACGAGTATTTGTTCCAAATATGTTTAGACGGGAATTTATTAAGTATTAAACGATGCGTAGAAGGAACTGGTGCTGATTTAAATATTGCGGATAAAAATGATCGTACGGCACTTCATTATTTATGCGCCAATAATCACCTTAGTGAGGAGGCACTTGCTGAGGCGGTGCATTATTTAGTTACTAAAGGTGCAAGCTTAAGCGTGCGAGATATTTATGGCAAGCAACCAACTTTTTATTTAGGTAAAGATTTGATGAATAGAGAAACAGTAAACCCTTTTTTTGATAAAAATGTTTTTTTTCAAGTATTTACCGAATTAATTAGGTCGGCCAAGCAGAATTAAAATTCTTGTTTTTTCTCTATGCAATGATTATTGTGAGTGTAAATGTGTTTTTTAATTATGGAGTGTTGTTATGTTACATATGGTAGTATCATTTTTAATACTGGCCATTATAGCTGGTGCGCTTGGTTTTACAGGCGTTGAAATTATCTCTATTGAAATTGCACGTGTACTATTCTTTATTTTTTTAGTCTTATTTCTGTTTTCGTTGTTGGCTCATCTTGTTGGTTATGGACGAATTCCACGAGAATAACAGGTACTTTATATCATTTAATTCTATAATTTACTCTTATTAAGAGGGGATATTGTGCTTTGGTGGCGACATTAAAGTGAAATATCCCCTTGTTTGTTGCTTTTGGATTTTTTTCTATAGTATTATTTATAATAGAAATATTATTAAGAGGCAAAAAGAAATACAGGGTTAGAACAATAACAATAAATATAAGAGGTTTATCATGAAAAAAATGATGCTAGTTGCGTTATTTGTAGGTTTTGCGTGTAATTTGCAGGGCATGAGTCGTGAAGATTATGTTGAATTTTTTGAAGCATGCGCAGAAGGAAATGTATCGTCTGTTCGTGATTGGGTAGAAAATCGTAGAGCGGATGTTAATTTTGTACGAAATCAGTATGCCCGCGAAGGATCACCTTTGTTTTGCGCGCTTTATAATGGAAATATTCCTGTTGCAAAATATTTGATTGATAAAGGGGCAGATGTAAATTTTGTGTTGTTTAGCAGTAAAGAAACCCCTTTGCACCGAGCTTTTTTGATTACCTCAGAAAAAAATAGTGATAAACAAATTGCTGAAATAATCTATTCTTTGGTTTCTCATGGCGCTAATGTGAATGCAAAAGACGCGCGTGGCGAGACGCCTTATGCTGCTTATCTTAATTCAAAAAGTAGTTCAGAAGAATATCCTCAGTTTGGTAGCGTTGTTAATGAAAATGCAATAAGAGCGGCATTTGCTAAAGGGAAAAAACAGGATGTACTTTTATCTTCTCCTGGTGACGATTCATCATTATCTCAGTTGCCACAAGACACGCTCAATGAAATACGAAAACGACATGCTCGGCTTCAAGAAAATAATTATTTGCAGCAATTGTTAGAGGCGAAAAGAAATGCGGAATTAGGGCAATAATAAATAGCATTGCAAAAAACAAATATAATTAATAAAAGGCTTCTTTTTATAAAAAGGAGCTTTTTGTTTTTATAGTAAAAAAGGGGTGTTGTTATGAAAAAAAGCGTGTTATTTCTAATATTGGCAATTGGCTCATATAATTTGTATGGCATGAATTTTTTAGGTATTAAGAAAAAGCAAAAAAACATTACAAATGCTGATTACGCTGCCTTTATAAAGGCGTGCGCAGGAGGCGATTTGAAAGAAGTTAAAAAGCTTGTAAAAAAAGGCGTTGATGTGAATCATGTTTATCTGGAGGGAACGACGATATTGATGTTGGTGTGTGCAAATGGTTGGGTTAATATTGCAGAATATTTGATCAAAAAAGGCGCTGATATAAACGCTCACGATAATACTGGTGAAACACCTTTGATGAAAGCTTGTATTCAGCATCGCCCTAAGACGATTGAATTTTTAGTAAAGAGTGGTGCTAATGTAAATGCGCAAGATAATAACGGCAACGCTGCTTTGCATTTTGTTTGCTCAGATAATAATGAAGTGTTTATTTATCGTGAAGTTCCTTTTTTGGTTGAATGCGGAGCGAACTTAGATATTCCTAATAACCTCGGCAAGAAGCCCTCGTATTATTTAGATAGGCCAGGTCAGGTTAATTCCGGTTTTAAAGAAGCAAAACGAACGCGTAATTTTAATCGGGAAAAATTAGCGGGTTATTTTGATGATACGTTTCTTAAATTTAAAATGATATCTTCCCCTGGTGATAATTCTACTTTAAATGTACTGCCTCAAGACATGTTGAACGAAATAAATGAACGATTTATAAGAATTTCTGAATCAACCCCCGATGTCCAAGAAGTGCTGGACGAACATAGGCAATGAGTCTAACGATTAGTTTTTTGGGTTAGTTTTTTTGGGTTAGTTTTTAAAGAGTTTTTCTATTTTAAAGATGGAAAGACTCTTTGTTTTATGTATGCACTCTATTAATGTCGCATAAGTCAATAATCATTACGTAAACTAACCACAAAATATAAAAAACTTATTTCATCGGACTTCTTTATAAAAAAATATATTTAAATCAAAATGAATTTCATAAAATCAAATAAATTTGACAATGTATAAATATTATGTATAATACTACTGTAGAGAATATCTATATTAAGGTTACGATTATGATTTCTTTTAAACACTTCTACTCCATTCTGGTCATTGGCGGGTAATCCGCTTATCGATTGTTTTATCAATTGTTTTTATTTTTAATTTTGTTTTATATTTCCATTTTTCCTCTTTTTAAAGGAATTTTAGGAAATTTTTAAGGAATTTTTTATGTATTATATCAATAATATATTGATAACTTTTGCTATTCTTTTCATAGGTAACCATAGCGTTCTTAATGGAATGCTTTCATGTGTTCGAAATATAAAAATAGTTAATCATCGACAGCTTTTTCGATTGCATCATGCGCATAACCATAAGAATTTGCCATTGAATGAATCCATTCAAAACTATCAAAATCATCGTGATGAAAAAGCAGTAAAAGAGATAGCTTTGGAAAATATTTTTGCTTTGGTATCTATACCTTTGGGAAAAAATTACAACGATGAGCAAAAAATAGAAATAATAGAAAGAGAAATAATTTTCACGGCAAAAAATTCTAATTATTTTAGCAAAGTATACAGAGAAAATGAAAAAACAATTGGATTTATTAATTATGGTTTGCATGAATCATGGTACAGTAAAACATTTCCTAATGATATTGGTTTAAATGCTAAAATTTATCACTTAGCCATCAAAAAAGAATATAAAAGTAAAGGTTATGGAACTGATCTGCTTAATCATGCATTAGAGGATTGTAAAAAAATGAATGCTCATTCTGTTTCGTTATGGACAACAGGAGGATCATTTGCAGGTGATTATTATAAAAAGAAGGGTTTTGACTTAAAGCGCAGAACTAAGCTTAATGAAGAACAATGGGAAATGTTGATTCAACCTTCTCATGCAAAGATTATAATGAATCTTTTTATAAAATGGTTAAAAAATAAAATCAAATAAACTAAAATATAAAAATATGATAGTCCTTCAAAAAAAGGGCTATCATATAAAAAATTCATTAATTTTTATCAGATACTGCTGTTTTACATCCCCATTAAATCAACAAAAAAATTGATTTTGTTATACTGTAAAAAGAAATTAATTAAATAAATTTATAAAAAAATAGAAGTTAAACTACAGGAATTGGCAAAGAAATATGAAAAAAATATTTTTAATGTCTCTTTCGGGGATGGTTGAAATCCCTCGCCTTCAGGCGAAGTAAAGGTTATAATTGTCGCTATGCGACATTATAGATTAGGTTCACACACAAAATCAGATATGAAAGTTCATTTAGTTTGGGTCCCCAAATATAGAAAAAGGGTGCTGATTGGAGAAGTTGCAGAAAGGACTAGAGATATATTGAGAAAAGTAGCGATGGAGCACGAGATAGTAATAATATCAGGAAAAATAGCAGCAGATCATGTACATATGTTTATAAGTTATCGACCGGACATGCCAGTGAGTAAAATTGTGCAATACTTGAAGGGGATAAGTTCGAGAGTATTGATGCAGGAGTTTGCGCACATTAAAAGAGCATTTTGGGGAAGGCATTTTTGGGCAAGAGGATATTTGGCTGTTAGTTCGGGTAATATTACAGATCAACTCATTCAAAAATATATTGAAGATCAAGAAGGTCAAGCTATAGAAGATGAAAGTCGATTTCAAATCGACTCAGCTTTATAATCCACCGACTTATAGTCGGTGGTCCTTGAATTGGTTTCATTGGATTGTTTTTAAATAATTTGTGTGCAATGGATAGTCGCAACAATCAATTAGCAACAATGAAAGCGTGGGTAGATTATGTATATATGGTAGCGCCTCGAACGTCTAAATATGGCATTGAAATAAAATCATTACATCGGGCATGTATCGATGTGTATTTAGAAAAGGTGCAATATCTAACGAAAGAATCAAAAAATTTATTACATGAAAAAGAACCACTTGTGGGTTACACACCTTTACATGTAGCTTGTGGCGTAATGCAAATAAATCCAAAGTGCAATAAAGAAAATGCTTGGGAAATAATATATCATTTATTGGATGAAGGTGCGGACTTATCAGTAAAATGCAGACATAATACAAGCTCTTATGAGCTTTTGGGTGAAGAATGTTATGATAATTATCATACATTACGCAAAAAATTTATTGATTTTTCAATGATAGAAAAGCTGTATTGTTTGCGAAAACTATCAGATACAGAAAATAAGCAAAAAAATCAGATAAAATCGAATTTTGATGTATTACCAAACGATACATTGAACATTATTAAAAAAAATTATATTGAAATCGCTCTCCAAAGTATTGAAGCTCAATTATGGCGCTTAACTTATCCAGAATTAAAATTACATTATAATAATGAAGAATGGAATAAAGAGATTGCTAAAATTGTTTGTTTGTGGTCTAAAGCAACCAAAGAACATGTAAGTGCAAATCATATTGCAAGTATTAAACAGGAATAATATTAATGACTGATCAAAATAATCAAAAAAAAAGTTTTAAAGATACCCTTAATCTACCCCATACCGATTTCCCCATACGAGCAAATTTTAAAGAAGAAGATCCAGAAGTTATAAAAAAATGGGAAAAAGAAAATTTATTTAAACATTCGTTTACTCACAATGAAGGCCAAGAAAAATTTATTTTACATGATGGCCCACCGTATGCAAACGGTCATACGCATATTGGTCATGCATACAATAAAATTTTAAAAGATATTGTATGTAAATCTCAACGCATGCTGGGAAAACATGTTCCCGTTACTCCTGGTTGGGATTGTCATGGTCTCCCCATTGAATTTGCAGTAAAAAAAGAAAATCCTCAATTGACGGGTGCTGAACTCAAAAAAGCATGCCGTGAATAC
>Ga0207149_1021_pt1 | contig 33498 bp, 21 predicted proteins | sample Alteio_BWMinHeat_31_FD_153563 | JGI IMG/M metagenome (GOLD analysis project Ga0207149, IMG submission 153563) | Enriched cells from forest soil in Barre Woods Harvard Forest LTER site, Petersham, Massachusetts, United States -... | ecosystem: Environmental > Terrestrial > Soil > Temperate forest >... | reverse complement strand
AGCTGCTCTTGTTGAACATGCTGCTAACGCAAGTGAACTACAAAAAGCTAACGATGAACTAATGCAAGCTTCATATAAAATAGCTGAAACACTCTACAAAAAAAATGAAGCTCCACAAGGAAATAACGAAGCTCCTAAAGGAACAAGTGAAAATCCAATAGATGCTGAAATCAACGAGTAAGCTATAACAAAACTAAGCGTCAAAAAGCCCCGGATGTTTATTCCGGGGCTTTCATCTCATCCCATTGCCATAACAAGCCTCTTTTTTATACAATCACTACAATTAATCGTTGTGTTTAAATATAAAAAGGAACAATCATGCTTACATGGCCCACCATAACTATATCACTACTATTCATCATCAATACATGCACAACACTGCCTACATCAACCAAAACTGCATCAATAAGAATTAACAATACTATCAGTCCACAAGAACACCAATACCTTATCAACAAAGAACCTATTGCACAAGCAGCCCTAGAAAAAATATTACAACGTAACCTCACCGACAAGAAAGTGCCAAAAATAGCATGTGTTCTGAGCGGCGGAGGATATAGATCAATGCTCTGCACAACAGGCCTTATGCGCGGAATACAGAAAATAGGATTACTCAATGCCGTGCATTATGTCACTGCCCTTTCAGGCTCAGTATGGGCAATAGCACCATGGATTAGCACAAACATGCCACTTAAACTATTTAAGGAATATATAAAAAGTGCAACTTCTCAAAACCTCTTTAACATAACCGTCAAAGAAAAAGAACTAATAGCCAACATAATAAAAGCAAAAGAAATGTATTGCCAACCCTTAACACTTGCTGATCCTTATGGCGCATTATTAGCAAACACACTATTACACTATAAAAATGATCTGCGCCAAATGACACCTCTATCAAAGCAGGCACATACAATAGACAACCATCCATCCTTTCCTTACCCTATTTATACAATGATTGACGCCTATAAAACCAAACACCCCGATTGGTATACTTTCACACCTCACGAAATAGGAAACCTTAACAAAGGAACATATATACCATCTTGGTCCTTTGGCTGCACATTTTTTCAAGGAAAATCAACCAACAATGCCCCTGAACAAAGCCTAGGATACATTATGGCAGCATGCGGATCAGCCTTTGCAGCCACCCTTCATGAAATAATCAAATCTTATCAACTAAATATTTCTATACATTTTCAGGAAATCTTAGAGGCAATTTTACAACCCATAGAAAACAAGCGCATTCTCCCTTTTTGGGCAGAAATACCCAACTATATGAATGGCATAGAAGCAATACAGCATAAACATATGAAATTTGTTGATGCTGGCTTTGACATAAATCTCGCCTATCCCCCAATAAGCGGCATATGCCCTGACCGCACAGCAGACATCATACTATTTCTTGATGCTTCTGAAGACACACTAGGAAATGAATTGAAAAAGTGCGAACAATATGCCCAAAGAAACAACCTACCATTCCCTCCAATCAATTATCATGATATTGCAAAAAAAACCATCAGCATTTTTAAGGATTTACAAAATATCCAATCCCCTCTCGTTATTTATATGCCATGCATTAGCGACTCGCAACTATGGGAAAACAATAAAAAGAATAATGCCTTTAAAGACTATAACTTATCAGGCTTCGATCTTAAAAAAGAAACTGATTATGGCTTTTGTCAAACACAATATTTTCACTATACCCCAAGCAACGCATCTATCGTTATGAACCAAATAGAATTCAACATACGAGCAAACAGAAAAGCAATTATTGAAGCCATTGACTGGAAAACACAACAACTTAATACCTCTTCACATTAAACCAATACAAAAAAACAAAGAATATACTAAAAAAAGGGACCAGGAGTTCTTCCCGATCCCTTTTTTTATAAGTCTATTTCTATCTTCCTTTTACAATCTTATCATGTACTAACGTACGTAAGTTATTCAATGAAATAGCCATATCAGAAAGCGTTTTTTTCTGTTTTTTCATTTCATTAAGCAACAATACTGATAGTGCTTCATAGCGAACCGTTAAAGGCAAACCTTCCTTATCTTTAATAACCAAATGAGGCATAATTTCAACGACTTCTTCAGCAATAAGTCCATGCTGTTTTGTATTTGCTGAATCCTCATTATATACAAAAGTAACAGGTCGCAGCGCTAATACTGAATTCGACGCTTCTGCCATTTTTTGAATATTATGCTTAAATCTCTTAGATGAAGAAACAGTTCCTAACTGACCAGTTGAATCAACAAGTACAGAAATAGCATCCGCTATACCCGTTGTAATACCTCGTATACCTTGAACAAAACATTTTGTTTGAGTATTACCAATACGAATTGTATCACTTTCATTAGCCGGCGCAAGAGCATTACCATCAACATAAATATTATTTGATCCTGTTGTCGTTGACGTACCAACCGCATATCCAATCATACTATTATTAACACCTGATGAAACCGCTGATGCTGCATTAAAACCAAAAGCTGTATTCTCAATACCAGTATTTGCTAATAAAGCACCTTCTCCAGCAGCCGTGTTATCATTAGAACCAGTTACATTGTTAGCCAATGCATTAACACCTACTGCGGTACAACCTGTCCATGTATCAAAATCAAAGGGGGCACCACCACCTTGTTGTGCTCCCGCACCAACTGAAACATTCTGCCCTGTTTGCAACAAGAATGCTGCTTGATATCCAATCGCCACGTTCCCATCAGTAGCATTACGACCACCCGCCTGAAAACCAAGCGATGCACTATTAGAAAGAGCACTATGTGTTGAGCCCGCACCAACGCACGTATTATTTGCCACAAAACCATTTCCCACGGCTGATCCTATGGCAACATTATTATCGCCTCTTATAACAAATAGAGCACTATCACCTATAGCAATATTATCAGATATACTAAGAGCAGCACTCACAGAATCATTAAGCGCCTGATATCCAATAGCAATATTTCCTGACCCTTGCCGCATATCGCCTGCAACATTACCGCCACCTATGGCAATATTATTTGATGCTGTCCTGACGTTCAATAAACTCTGAAAACCAATCGCTATATTAGACGAACCAGTTACGTTGTTAACTACATCTCCAGCTATAGCACTAAAACCAATAGCAATGTTTTTATTGCCCGTCGAAAGATGTGTTAATGCACTATTACCAACAGCCACATCATCAGATGCCGCAATATTCAAGAAAGTCAGATCGCCTGCCAATCTCCCCATAAAAATATTTCTTGTACCAAAATTGTGCAAGAAAATCGTACCACCTTTAACAAGATTACCAACACTTGCACTCGTTGTATCATTAAGACTAATATTACACCCTACCGTTACATCACACCCTACAATCATATCATTTACGCTGACAAATCCACCAAAGTTACCTGATCCGTCACGCAACACAATAGTATTGGCTATATTAGACGTTGTTGCAGTAGTTGCAGAGTTGGCAACTTTTCCCGCAGTTGAAATTGTTGCTAATTTCGTATCAACAATACCAGCTCCTGCGGCAACATCAGCATTCACAATCAATGACGATGTTAAATTACCTGAAACATCATTATGAATGACCCCCGCTGTCGTAAATGCAGGTATTGTTACCGTTCCATTTACTATTTCATCATTAACAGACAACGTTCCACTCACTGATCCATCAACTACTGATAAATTATTTACACAAAGACTAGCAACACAATTAGTAGCCGTCAGATTTCCAATAATCGCATCAGTAAAACTTGCAGCCCCAGCAGAAAAATTACCTGACCCATCACGCAAAGCTAAAGTATTTGGTATATTTGCACTCGTTCCCGCATTACCTGTCACTCCTACGATACCCGTTGATCCCGTCGCACCAGTAGATCCTGTTGCTCCAGTCACACCCGTTGCTCCCGTAACACCTGCTGCACCAACAGCTCCAGTATTACCTGTATTACCAGTTGCACCCGTAGCACCCGTTAACCCTGTTACACCCGTTACACCAGTCGTACCATTATTACCTGTTACACCCGTTACACCAGTAGCACCCGTATTACCTGTTGCGCCCGTATTACCTGTTGCGCCAATAACACCAGTATTACCTGTTGATCCAGTATTACCGGTTACACCTGTTGCACCAGTAATACCCGTATTGCCTGTTGCACCTGTTGCTCCCGTAACGCCGGCACTACCTGTTGCACCAGTAACACCTGTTGAACCGGTGAATCCCGTATTACCTATTGCACCTGTTGCGCCAGCAATACCCGTATTTCCTGTTACACCAGTACTCCCCGTTAAACCAGTTAGCCCCGTGTTTCCTGCTGCACCAGTTGCACCGGTACTACCCGTCACACCCGTTAATCCAGTTGCACCAGCAGCACCTGTTGCGCCAGTAACACCCGTATTACCTATCGCGCCAGTTGCACCCGTATTACCAGTTGTTCCTGTTATACCAGTTGCACCCGTAACACCTGTTAAACCCGTAATACCTGTTGCTCCTGTAATACCTGCAGCCCCTGTTGCCCCCGTTGCACCCGTAACACCTGTTGCCCCTGTTGGACCGGTAGCACCAGTTTGCCCAACAAGACCATTCACATAACTCTTATTAACCGCATCAGTAGGATTTACCGGAACAAAATTAAGCGTTAAGTCATTACTCACCACACCATCAACAACCGATAAATTATTGACACAAAGATTATCAATACAATTTGTTACCGTTAAATCACCAATAACGGCATCATTTGCACTCAATAAATCAACGCTTAAATCAGTAACGCTCAAACTGCCATTTATTGTTAAATCTTCAATTACAGCCTCATTAACTGAAAGCGTACCACTGATTGAAGCATCAACTGCTGATAAATTGTTTACACACAAACTATCCATGCAGTTTTCTACTTGAAGATTTTTTGCAAAAACATCATGCGCTGATAATGCTCCGTTAATGCGTGCACCATCTTTCATATGAACATGTTTATAAAAACGTGCTTTCTTATGAACACGTAATTTTCCATGAATAATAACATGACTTTGAAATATTGATTTACCTTTAACATAAATCCGCTCATCAATTTCCAAAAGCGGTAAATTGTCACGCATAACATTTTCATCAACATTCAATTCACCACTTAACATTTGATCAATAACATCATCAAGACGCACAGCAAGCGATCTAATCACCTCACTATCTTCTTGATATTCTAGAAACTCATTCGCATATCTTAAAACATGGATAATCTCATCATAAAGACCAACACAAGCACCTTCTTGGAGATACCTTGAAAACAAATTAATCGGTGAATTCTCATCTTCATCTAACACACTTATTTCTGAAACAACATTTGCTAAATCACTTAACCCTTTATCTAAATAAATATATACTTCTTTTTCTTGAATAGTATCACCATTTTCAATACCTAAAACCTGTGCCATCAACGGGATGGGCAATGGTGATATAAGTAAAAAAAACGAAAAAAAAAATGACATTAAACGAGATATTCGAATTTGATTCATGCTCGCCCTTTTTTAAAAATCATTAAAATTCTTCTATCGTTACTTTCAATGAGGGCGAGTGACACTAAAGCATCACTCACCCAAAACACAATTTCCAATGTAAGTTATGCTTTTGCTATATAATCCTGAACTTGCTCACAAAGAGCATTCAATGCATCACTCATTGTATCAATTACCTGCTGCTGTTTTTTCATTTCATTAAGCAACAATACCGGCAATATTTCATAGCGTACGGTAAATGGCAACCCATCTTCATCTTTTATAACAAGCGCTGGGAATACCGTATCAACTTCTTCCGCTATCAAACCATATTGAGTCGTTTCTGACGCATCTTGATTATAGGCAAAAGTAACAGGATTAAGCGCAAATACTGCATTGGAAATATCACCCATATCTTCAATATCATGCTTAAATCTCTTTGATGAAGAAACAGTTCCTAATTGACCAGTTGAATCAATAAGTACGGTGATAGCATCCGCTACGCCTGTTGTAATACCTCGTATACCTTGAACAAAACATCTTGTTTGAGTCTTACCAATACGAATTGTATCACTTTCATTGGCAGGCGCAAGAGCATTACCATCAACATAAATGTTATTTGATCCTGTTGTCGTTGATGTACCAACATGATAACCAAACATAACGTTGTTTGATCCAATCGTTACACTAGAACCAGCACCAGAACCGCAAATAGTATTTTGTACACCAGTCGTATTTGATTGCAGCGCATTTGAACCAAACGCAGTATTGTTACTACCTATTGTGTTTGCTGCTAATGAATTTAATCCAACAGCTGTATTACTCGTTCCTGTTGTATTCACCGTAAGAGAACTTGCTCCTACTGCAGTATTCACCCCTGATGTATTCAATTGCAATGCCTGGAAACCAACTGCCGTGTTATTGTCAGCAGTAGCCGACTGCAATGCCTGATAGCCAAGCGCTGTATTATTATTAGCTGTTGCATTAAGAAGTACTTTATAACCAATACCCGTATTATTTGATCCGGTAACATTAGAACTTAATGCAAAACTACCAACCGCTGTATTTGAAGCTCCCGTAGTATTGCTTGATAAAGCACTCTGACCTACAGCAACACCTTCAAAAGCAATGTTAGCAAAAAGAGCATTCTGACCAATCGCAACACAACTAGAAGCACCAGTAGTAATACTAAATAATGCACTGTCCCCAATAGCAATATTACCACTACCCGCTGTATTGCTAAACAACGCCTGATATCCAATAGCAATATTATCAACACCATTTGTATTTGAATTCAATGCATCTGTCCCAATCGCAACACATCTACTACCTGTAGTATTAGATCCCAAAGCACTATCACCAACTGCCACGTTATTGACAGCACCAAACCCTAAAGTACTCAAATTACCAGCATTTTTCCCCATAAAGACATTAGCTGCTCCAGATAGACCATTATGAAGGAAAACAGTGCCACCTTTAACAATATTACCAATACTCGCACTTGTCGTGTCATTCATGCTAATATTACACCCTACTGTTAAATCACATCCCACCAATAAGTCAGCTACACTTACTTCCGCCGCTGGGATATTGCCTGATCCATCACGTAATACAATAGTATTTGCTATATTAGACGTTGTTGCAGTAGTAGCAGAATTGGCAACTTTACCCGCTGTTGAAATTGTTGCTAATTTTGTATCAACAATACCAGCTCCTGCAGCAACATCAGCATTCACAATCAATGACGATGTCAAATTGCCTGAAGCATTATTATGAACAACACCCGCTGGCGTAAATGCAGGTATTGTTACCGTTCCATTGATAATTTCATCATTAAGTGACAACGTTCCACTCACTGATCCATCAACTACTGATAAATCCACTACACAAAGATTAGCAATACAATTAGTTACCGTAAGATTTCCAATAACTGCATCAGTTAAACTCACTGTTCCAGCAGAAAAATTTCCTGATTCATCACGTAAAACTAAAGTATTAGGCGTATTATTACTATCTCCTGTTCCACCCGTAGCACCGGTAGCTCCCGTAGCACCGGTAACACCAGTTGCACCCGTTACACCAGTTGCACCTGTTAATCCTGTCGCTCCGGTAGATCCCGTAGCACCTGTTGAGCCAGTCGCACCCGTAACACCGGTATTTCCAACAGCGCCCGTAGACCCTGTAGAACCTGTATTTCCCGTTGCACCTGTAACACCTGTATTTCCTGTTACTCCCGTAACCCCCGTAGATCCAGTAGCGCCAGTAACGCCCGTATTTCCTGTTGCGCCAGTACTACCCGTTGAACCGGTGAATCCTGTATTTCCTATTGCACCTGTCGCTCCAGTAACACCAGTATTGCCAGTAGCACCAGTACTACCTGTTGAACCGGTGAATCCTGTATTTCCTATCGCACCGGTGGCTCCAGTAATACCAGTATTACCTGTTACTCCAGTATTACCTGTTGAACCAGTAAATCCCGTATTTCCTATCGCACCCGTTGCGCCAGTACTACCCGTTACACCCGTTAATCCGGTAGCACCAGTAACACCCGTATTGCCTGTTACTCCAGTATTACCTGTCGCACCAGCAACACCAGTATTACCCGTTGCACCCGTAGCTCCAGTATTACCCATAGCCCCTACCGCACCAGTGTTACCTATTGCCCCAGTACTACCAGTAGAACCAGTATTGCCTGTTGCTCCGGTACTACCAGTAGAACCAGTATTTCCTGTTGCTCCCGTTGCGCCTGCTGGACCTGTCGCTCCCGTAATACCAGGAAGACTATCAGCGTAGGCTTTATTAACCGCATCAGTAGGGTTTACTGGAACAAAATTCAACGTTAAATTATTACTCACTACACCATCAACAACCGACAAATTATTGACACAAAGATTATCTATACAATTTGTTACGGTTAAATTACCAATAACAGCATCATTTGCACTCAATAAATCAACACTTAAATCAGTCACGCTCAAGCTACCATTTATCGTTAAATCTTCAATCACAGCCTCATTAACTGAAAGCGTACCACTGATTGAAGCATCAACTGCTGATAAATTGTTTACGCATAAACTATCCATGCAATTTTCTACCTGAAGATTTTTTGCAAAAACATCATGCGCAGATAATGCTCCGTTAATGCGTGCACCATCTTTCATATGAACATGTTTATAAAAACGCGCTCTTTTATGAACTCGTAATTTCCCATGAATGATAACATGACTTTGAAATATTGATTTACCTTTAACATAAAGTCGCTCATCAATTTCCAAAAGCGGTAAATTATCTCGCATAATATTTTCATCAACATTCAATTCACCACTTAACATTTGATCAATAACATCATCAAGACGCGCAGCAAGTGATCTAATTACATCGCTATCTTCTTGATATTCTAAAAACTCATCTGCATATTCTAATACTCGAATAATTTCATTATAAAGACCAACTTGAGCACCTTCTTGTAAATATTTCGAAAGCAAGCGAATCGGCGAATTTTCATCTTCATCAAACGCACTTATTTCTAAAACAACATCTGATAAATCACTCAATCCTTTATTTAAATAAATATATAATTCTGTTTCTTGAACATTATCATTATTTCCAACATCCAAATCCTGCGCTATTAATGGAATAGGCAGTGGCGATATTAACAGAAAAAATGAAAATAAAACTGACGTTAAACGAGATACTCGAATTTGATTCATACTCACCCTTTTTTTAAAAAAATATCTTACAACTCTACTTTCAGTAAATAACAAAGCATTACAAAAACATCAATATTTTTATCACGCTTTTTGTTTTTTTATTCAATTTTTTAATCAACAATCTTTACATGATAAAATAATTGCCAAAAACTTTAATAATTAAAAAATATACTTGGAAAAAAAGCTTCAATATTATACAGTAGCCTCTTTTCCAAATATATTTTTACAACCAATCTACTCAACTATCCTTTTGCAATGAAGTTTTCAACTTTTTGATGTAAATCATGTAACGCAACATCCATAGAATTGATAATACTTTGCAATTCTTGCTTATCCTTCTTATAATCCCCTTGCATTGCATTGATTACTTCTTGCTGTTTTTTCATTTCATTTAAAAGCAGAACAGGAAGAACATCATATCGAACGGTAAATGGCAATCCATCACTATCTTTTATCACAAGAGCAGGAAACACCTGATCAACTTCTTCTGCAATAAGACCAAATTGTATTGTATTTGACGCATCTTGATTATATGCAAAAGTGACAGGATTCAAATCAAGCACTTTACTAGAAACATCATTCATATTTTCAATATTATGCTTAAATCTCTTAGATGAAATAACAGTTCCTAATTGACCAGTAGCATCCACAATAACCGGAATCGCAACACCAGTAGCTGCGCCAAAAATTCCCTGAATAAAGCAAAGCGTTTGAGTATTACCAATACGAATAGTATTGCTTTCATCAGCAGGATTAAGGCCATTACCATCAATATATATATTATTAGATCCCGTTACTGTCGAAGAAGCTACATTATTCCCTATCATAACGTTATTTGAGCCCGTTGTTACCGCACTCCCAGCGCTCGTACCAACAGCTGTATTACTTGTACCCGTTGTATTTACTAAAAGCGCATTTGCTCCCACCGCTGTATTACTATCTACGGTATTTGCTGCCAATGCACTTCTACCAACCGCCGTATTGTTAATACCACTGACATTAAGCTGCAATGTACCCTGCCCAACTGCGGTATTACTAGTACCCGTTATATTTGATGATAATGAAGTTGCACCAACCGCCACGTTAGTAGTGCCAGTTGTGTTAGATAATAATGCAGCATATCCCACTGCCGTGTTAAACGAACCAATTGAGTTTGCTGCTAATGCACTCAGCCCAACTGCTGTATTATTGTTACCTGTCGTATTCGCCGCTAATGAACTTTCACCAACACCAGTGTTACTCGTACCTATCGTGTTTACCGCTAACGCACTCAATCCAACCGCCGTATTACTTGTTCCTGTTGTATTTGCTGCCAATGCACTTGAACCAACTGCCGTATTAATACCCGTTGTATTTACTAAAAGCGCATTAAATCCAATTGCTGTATTGTTGCCAGCTGTTGCTGACTGCAATGCACTTCTGCCAACCGCTGTATTATTTATTCCGCTAACGTTTGTACTCAACGCATCCACACCAACTGCCGTATTATTTACACCCGTTACATTTAAAACCAATGAAGATGTCCCCAATGCTGTGTTATTAACACCCGTCGTATTAGCTAACAATGCATTAAAACCTACTGCTGTATTTTGATTGCCAGTTGTATTAGAAGCCAATGCCTGATACCCAACAGCTGTATTAATCCCTCCCGTATTTGACTGCATAGCACGATATCCCACCGCCGTATTCGAACTAGATGTTGTATTATTCAAGGCAAATGTACCTACTGCTGTATTGTCAATTCCTGCCGTATTGGCAAATAATGCATCAAAACCTACTACTGTATTTCGCATGCCAACAGTATTAGAATTCAATGCATTACCACCTATTGCTGTATTATCAATACCCGTTGTATTTGCAGCCAATGCACTTGCACCAACAGCTGTGTTATTAGCACCTGTTACATTATTAAACATTGTTCCTGAACCAATCGCTGTATTAGTTGAACCAACAGTATTAAGCCGCAATGCATTAAGGCCAATTGCAACGTTATCATTACCAGTTGTATTAGAAAGAAGAGCATCAAAACCAACAGCGGTATTGTCAACACCCACCGTATTAACCTGTAATGCACCAGAACCTACTGCTGTATTAAAGTTACCGGTTGTATTTTGTCTAAGAGCCTGATATCCAACTGCTGTATTATCTGAACCATTAGTATTTGTCACCAGCGCGTTTGTACCAATCGCTACATTATGTATACCTGCAGCATTTGCTTGTAATGCAGCAAAACCAACTGCCGTATCATCAGTTCCAGTCATAGTGAAATTACCAGAATTACTTCCAATGAATGTATTATTTGTTCCAAAATTATGAATAAATACTGTACCAGACTTAACAATATTGCCAATAGCAGAGCTTGATGTATCATTCATGCTTATATTACAACCTACCGTTAAATCACAACCAATAACAGCATCAGTCATACTCACTTCACCTGCAGAAAAACCACCAGAACCATCACGCAATACAAGAGTATTTGGTGTATTTGCACTGTCCCCTGTGCCGCCCGTTGCACCAGTAGCTCCTGTTGCCCCCGTAGAACCAGTAGCACCAGTTATTCCAGTTGCTCCAGTAACGCCAGTTGCTCCGGTTACACCAATAGCGCCCGTATTTCCTGTATTACCTGTTAATCCTGTTGCACCGGTGTTTCCCGCTGCGCCCGTTGCTCCCGTGAAACCAGTAAACCCTGTGTTCCCCGTTACGCCCGTCAATCCTGTATTTCCCGTCAGACCGGTAGCGCCAGTATTTCCTGTATTACCTGTTAATCCTGTTGCACCGGTATTTCCCGCTGCGCCCGTTGCTCCCGTGAAACCAGTAAATCCTGTGTTCCCTGTTACGCCCGTCAATCCTGTATTTCCCGTCAAACCGGTAGCACCCGTATTTCCTGTATTACCTGTTAATCCTGTTGCACCGGTATTTCCCGCTGCACCTGTTGCTCCCGTGAAACCAGTAAACCCTGTGTTCCCTGTTACGCCCGTCAATCCTGTATTTCCCGTCAAACCGGTAGCACCAGTATTTCCTGTATTGCCTGTTAATCCTGTTGCGCCCGTATTTCCCGCTGCGCCCGTTGCTCCCGTGAAACCAGTAAATCCTGTATTCCCTGTAACACCCGTCAATCCCGTATTTCCCGTCAAGCCAGTAGCACCCGTATTTCCTGTATTGCCTGTTAATCCTGTTGCGCCCGTATTTCCCGCTGCGCCCGTTGCTCCCGTGAAACCAGTAAATCCTGTATTCCCTGTAACACCCGTCAATCCCGTATTTCCCGTCAAGCCAGTAGCACCCGTATTTCCTGTATTACCTGTTAATCCTGTTGCACCGGTATTTCCCGCTGCGCCCGTTGCTCCCGTGAAACCAGTAAATCCTGTATTCCCTGTAACACCCGTCAATCCAGTATTTCCCGTCAAGCCAGTCGCACCAGTATTTCCTGTATTTCCTGTCAGACCAGTAGCACCCGTATTACCTGTTAACCCTGTTGCGCCGGTGTTTCCCGTGTTTCCAGTATTACCTGTTGCCCCCGTAGCACCTGTTGAACCAGTAATACCAGGAAGACTATCGGCGTAAGCTTTATTAACTGCATCATTAGGATTTACGGGCACAAAATTTAACGTTAAATTATTACTCACCACACCATCAACTACAGAAAGATTTGTTACACAAAGATTATCAATACAATTTGTTACTGTTAAATTATCAACTACCACATCAATCGCACTTAAAGTATCAACTGTTAAATCAACTACTGAAATACCTCCAGGAACATTCAAAGTCTGAATAACAGCATCTTGTGCTGAAAGAGTTCCGCTAATACGAACATCTTCTTTAAAATGTGCTCTTTTATAAAAACGAGACTTGCCATGAACACGCAATTTACCATCAATAATTACTATGCTTTGAAACAGCGCTTTACCCAAAACAGCTATTCTTTCATTAATATTTAATAGCGGCAAACTATGATCACGTAAAACTGACTCTTGATCTATAGCTAAAGCACCACTCAATACCTGATCTACAATCAAGTCAAGCCTACGCGCAAGCCCACAAACTAAATCATTTTCTTCTTGCAATCCCAACAAAGCATCTGCATATTGCAAAACATGCACAATTTCATCATGAAGACCAATAAGCGCCCCTTCTTTTAAATAATTCGAAAGCAAATGCACAGGAGAATTTTCATCATTATCCAACTTACTAATTTCAATAATAATATCCGCTAAATCACTTAACCCCCTACCCAAATAAACGTATAATTCTTTCTCACTTCGATCACTACTTCCTTCTATATCTAATGAATTCACCATTGCAGACAAAGGCAGTGGTGATATTAATAGAAAAAATGAAAAAAAAATTGATAAAAAACGAGACAATCTCATTTGATTCATACTCATCCTTTTTAAACAAGTGTATCCACCCAAAAAAAGCCCAGTAAAAAAACTGGGCCTTACAAAATTAACAAATCATAATGCAAAACATAATGCAAAAAAAATTGTTTATTTACAATTACACGCACCAACACAATTGCATGATCCACAACCTGAACCACAAAAAGCAAGCGCTTTGATATACATTGCAAGACTAATAAAACCAGATAAACCAATAATCCAACATAAAGGAATAATTAAACCAGGCATTTTATTACCAAGCCAAATAATTGCATTATAATCATACATACCAGTAAGCATATTAATAGAAACAAGTGCCGTAATAAGCCATGTAGCCATTGCAAGACACTTCATAATCGGTGAATGGTGCATCATAAAACTTCTCCTTTTTTGAAAAACAATTTTTAAAATACTTTTTCATTATTAGCACAACGTTATCATTTCTGCAATAAAAAAAGTCTCACCCGAAAGGCATTGATTAAAAAGCCATTTTAACGCACAATTAAATAATAAAAAGCATCAATCTAAAAGAAAGTTTACTCTTATGAGCATCAAAGCTGGACTTGTCGGACTGCCCAACGTGGGAAAATCAACATTATTTAATGCACTCACCAAATCAAGCATCCCTATGGAAAATTATCCATTTTGTACTATTGATCCTCATGTTGCAATAACGGAAGTTCCCGATAATCGCATAGAACAATTAAAAAAAATTTACAATTCCAGCAAAACTATTCCTGGAACTGTTACTTTTGTTGATATCGCAGGTCTTGTAAAAGGTGCAGCAACAGGCGAAGGATTAGGAAATCAGTTTTTAAGCAATATTCGCGAAGTTGATCTTATTTTACATGTTTTGCGCTGCTTTGAAGATCCCAACATTGTAAGAACAGATGATGTTGATCCAATCAGTGATTTTGATATCATTATGGCCGAGCTCATGCTCAAAGATATTGAATCAATTGATAAACGAATTCCAAAGATAGAAAAATCCCTCAAAGGCAAATTAACTGGTGCAGAAGAAAAAAGCCTTAAAGACGAACTCAGTCTTCTTAAAAATGCACGTATGTGCCTTGAAATTGGTGATGCCGAAAAAACAAAAGAACATTGTGCAAAAGCACCAGTCACTACCATTCCTCTTTTAAGCACCAAAAAATTTCTTATTATTGCAAATATCGCCGAAGGTGAACTTGATGGTAAGGGGTATCTTAATAATAAACACTACCAAGCTTTAACTAATAAGTTTGGCAACAATATTGTCCTTCCAATCAGCGCTCGCGTTGAATATGAACTTACTCAAATGGAAACTACAGAAGCGCAAGAATTTATGGAAATGATGGGTATCACCGAGCCAAGCCTTGATCTTATTATCAAAAAAACATACGACAATCTTGGCCTTATTACTTTCTTCACCTGTGGACCTAAGGAAATTCATGCGTGGCCGATACGCAAAGGTATCACTATCCGTAATGCCGCAGGGGAAATTCATTCTGATTTAGAACGTGGATTTATTTGCTCTGAAACATTTAGTTATAATGATCTTATAATGTATAAAACTGAGAGCGCACTTAAAACTGCAGGAAAAATACGTATTGAAGGACAACATTATCTTGTTCAAGATGGTGATATTGTTCATGTTCGATTTAATGTGTAAAATCTTATCTTTAATAATTTTGCACACAAATAAGCCCCCCTTTAATTAGGTCGGGGCTTTTTTAATACCTTGACCTACGCCCTTCCCCTATGATACTATTTGTAATGAATCAAAATACAAAATATAGGAAATATAATGAAAAAACAAGCACAAATAATCCTTATAGTAATGACACTTGCAGGAATACAAGAAATTTGCAGTATGTATATAAACACAAAATATAAACCTAGCAAAAAACAAAACATTCAAAATACTATCACGCAAAACCAAGAACCCATCATCATCTCTTATCATCAATTTTGTCTCAAAGATTTAATAGGAAAAACATATTGCTGTGAATTTACAGCCAAAAACGAAACATTCTATACTCAAGACATGACTTCGACATTAAAAAAATCCTATCCAGAATTAGAAAACAAAGATCTTACTGTCATATTTAAAGGCAACAAAATTAATTCAATAACTAAACGAGAGCTTTATTCCGTAGCAACCTTACACCTCTTTATCAAAGACAAAGAAAATCAATAATCAATCGCTACCATTCTTTTATTAAAATTACCCAAAAGCCCTCTCTGCAGGGCTTTTTCACTTCCTTTTGACATACACTACCCCTATGGTACAATATATACAAATAGAATTTTAACGACCAGAAGGGTAGAAAATGATAAAAAAATATTCAATCAATGCGCTCACCGCTCTTTTACTAATATTCTCAGCACAAACATCAAAACCAATAAACATCCCAGCAGCTATTAAACAACTACCAATAACCATTTCTTCCTCAATTAATGGTGCAAAACAACGCGCACTCTTTGCAAAAGTAATCCTGCGCGCGTTATGGAACCATGCTTTAAACAAAAATCAATACAAAATTATCGAAAATAAGCTTGCAAAACTCTATGAATCTGCGCTTAATGATATTATTTCCACTGAACAACTCGAACAACAAGTAGACGCTCTATGCAATGCAATCAAGAACAATAACTCAACAGCCATTGAACCACACGAATTCCTTTTAGGCGCTTCATCTTCAGCATACCAAATTGAAGGTGGACTCGATAAAACTTCAGCTGCAGCACGCTTTTATGCAAAACTCAATTTACCCATAGCACAAGACAGCATCGACTTTTATCATCGCTACCACAGCGATATTAAACAAATGAAAGACGAATTACACATTAATGCTTATCGCCTTTCAATTGCATGGAATAGAATAGAACCACAAAATGGAGTATATTGCCAAGAAGCTATAGAATTTTACCGAAATGTAATTGCTGCACTTCTTGAACAAGATATCAAACCTATGATTGTGTTTCATCATTATGATGTACCAACATGGTTTGAAGATTTAGGCGGATTTGAGTATGAAGAAAATGGTAAAATTTTCAAACAATTTTGTTTATATTTCTACCAACAACTTGCCCAAGAACTAGGGCATTGTCTTATATCTATGTGTAACGCACCCGAGGGGCCAGCATTTAAGGGATATTTCACCGGAGATGGAACGCCTGGTGAAAAAAATAATCTTCATAAAACACATACCGTAATTGCTAATATGTATTATGAACTGGTTGATACAGCATTAGAAATTAAGCAAACCTATAAAAAACTCAAAAAAAATAATCCTCATTTATTATGCCCATTAATAGGAACGCAGCTTAATGTGTTGCCGTTTGATCCTCACCATACAACCCAGGCAACTATTTTAAATAGATTAGGCGCTGCAGTAAAGTGTGAAATTGCATCATATATACAATCAGGCGGAACATATACTTTTCTCATAAGTGGTGAATATCGCATGTTTACTCCTGATGCAGAATTTATGCAACAAACGAAAGGTGCAAACGTCTATCGCTATCACCCCAATGCTTATCGAGCATTTGATTGGATCGGCGTTAATATTTATTCAAACAACTTCTTAAATAATTCTGGCCGTATTAACGGCACTGATCTTATTGAAGAAGATGAAGAACGATATACTGATAATCCTAATTATCGCAATTATCCAGAAGGAATTTATCGTGCCGTACAAATGATCACTGAAAATATAGCAATTCCTTTAGGAAAACTAAAAAATAAAAACGGAAAACCTCTTCCTATTATTGTTACCGAAAACGGTATAGCAACAAAAGACGATGCAAAACGCACACGCTATTTTAAGAGAGCTTTGTGTACTATCACGGAATTAATCACTGATGGATACCCTGTTATTGGTTATTTACCGTGGACATCGCATGATAATTATGAATGGCCAACGGTGCAATCAACTGAAGGATTTGGTGGACGATGTTATGGATTTTTTGCAGTAAATATGGATAAAAATTCACCTCATTATCTTACAAGAACACTTAAAGAAGGTTCACGTTATTACGCTGATTTTGCTCAGCAATTTCTAAAAAAAGCATAACCCTACTACGCCACGCCCTACGAAGTTTTAACGTAGTAGGGATAAAGCTTACACCTTCGCCAAGGCTATGGTGCACAGGCCGTAGGGCAAGCTCCTACTACACCACGGTCGTAGAACAAGAAATAATAGCTTTAACAACAAAAAAGACTCTCCTATCACAACTCAGGAGAGTTTTTTTTGTTGCGCAGTAGCCTCCCATTGTGCCATACTGAAAACACAAGAAAGTAAATGGAGAGAGGTGAATAATGCAAGCACATGTCATTCGTAATGTATTTTTTTCATTCCTTCTTACTATTGCTATCAACCCTACCATAACAAAACCTGAAAATGATTCTTTTTTCTCTCCTTCTTACTACATCAATTTTATTGCAGATCAATACAACGCGTTTAACACAAAAGTATGGAATACTTTTATCGGAAAACAAATCACTGCCGTCATTGCAAAATTATCAGCAGCACAAATATCACAAGAGAAGTGGAACAATCTTTATCAAAAAAAATTATCTTCTGCCAAATCACCTATCACCGATCCTATACTTTCTTCCAATAAATTCCGTGCATCATTGAAAAATGCTGCTTTAAAATTTAAAGGCCCACTGTATAATTTTGCAGCTTTCCCTGAAGATTTCCTTTTTGGAGCATCATCATCTTCATATCAATACGAAGGAGGACTTGATGAATGGAACGCTAACGCTCAATTTTATATAAAAAAAGGATTACCCCCTGCAGGCGATGCAATCGATTTTTGGAATCGATATGACGGTGATATAAAACAAATGAAAAAAGAATTGGGTATCAATAGTTTGCGCTTATCAATTGCATGGGAAAGAATTGAACAAACACAAGGAAACTATCAACAAGAAGCGCTCAATACTTATGCCACAATAATACACGCATTGAAAGAAAATAATATTGAACCAATCATTGTGCTTCACCATTATACTATTCCGATATGGTTTCAAGATATTGGTGGATTTGAAAAAAGAGAAAATAACAAACGTTTTGTTGAGTATGCAAAAAAAATATACGGTTCTCTTTATAAACACGTCAAATATTGGTCAACGTTTAATGCAATTGAAGGGTATGCTTTTAAAGGATATCGACAAGGCGACGGTCCTCCTGGTATCGTAAATAACATGAAATTAACTCAGCAAGTTATGGCACACATGCTCGATGCGCATGTACAAGTGTATCAAGAACTTAAACAAGAATATAACATCCTCAAAAAGACCGATGACACTATTCCTGAACCACGAATAGGAATTCAAAAAAACATAGTACCTTTGGATCCTGCACCCAACAACAATCCATTTAAAAAAACAGCTTCTGCTGGGATATCAGTTATTGGTGAAGGCGCTCAAAATAAAGGATTTTTTGATTTTTTCACTACCGGCGCATTCAACGTTTATACCCCTAAGCGCGTCTACCTTGCCAACTCACAAGCCCGTTCCTCAATTGATTGGATCGGTCTTAACATTTATTCAAATATGTTTATGAATCTTGCAAGCCCAGAAAAAGAAGAATCTCCGCAATATTTAACTGAAAACCCTAATTATCGCGATTACCCTGAAGGCATTTACCGTGCCGCAGAAATAATAAATAAGCGCATTGCTCAACCACTTAACATTCCCATCATTATTACCGAAAATGGCATTGCAACAAAAAACGATGACGCCGGCAATGCAAAAAGGACACACTTTTTTCAAAGAACATTATACGTAATACGCAAACTTATCGAAGAAGGATATCCCATTATAGGATATACACCATGGGCATCTCACGATAACTATGAATGGCCATCTGATAAATCAGAAATACAAAAAGATCCCTATTCTCGACCATATGGTTTTTTCCACGTTAACTTTGACAAAAAATCATCAGATCACTTAAAGAGAACATTAAAACCAGGCGCTCACTATTATCGCGATTTTATTAAGAACTTTTTCAATCCAAAGGCCATGCCACTAAAATTGCAAACAAATAATAGGGATACCTATCATGAATAATACAAAGCTCTCACTATTATCGCGACTTCATCAAATCATATAATGCAAATTAGCAAACTTGATTAATATCCATTCATTATTATCCTTAATAGTGGATGGATATTTTGTTATTTATCACTATGTATCATAATAATGCACCAAAGGCATACCATGAATCACACAAAAAAAAGTTTACTCTATTTTATCATTTCTTTAACAACTCACACTATAACAACACCCACCACTTACTGGAACTGGCAACTCATCAATACCCATGATGTGCAATTTCCAAAATCATTTGAATGGGGAGCAACAACCCGCAGTCATGAAGTTGATGGATATTCAAAAACAGGAACATGGTACGCGTGGGAATACCAGATCAAAAATAACGGTCAACCATTTGTACAAACACGCTCAGGAAATGCTGTAGCACACGCACAACATTACGTACAAGACATTCAACTCATGAAAGAGCTTGGTATTACTACGCACTTTTTTTCGGTAGATTGGAGCACTATCGAACCGGAGCAAGGATATTTTAATGAATCAGAACTGCAAAAATGTGCCGATTTTTGCGATGAACTCATCAAAAATAATATAACTCCCGTTATTAGCTTAAAAGATCTTTGCGATCCTCTCTGGTTTGGCTACCTAGGCGGATTTGAACATGAAAAAAATATTGCTCTTTTTGAGCGTTATTGTTTAAAAGTATATGATACTCTCAAAAATAAAGTATCTCGCTGGGTAACATTTACCGCACCAGAAAGTTACGCTCTTCTTGGCTACCTTGTCGGAACAACTCCTCCCGGAGTACGCAACCTGCACCGCGCAGCAAATGTTCTTAAAAATGAATTAGAAGCCCATGTGCGCGTTTATAAAGCAATCAAAAATGAACAAAACGGTAATATGATGCAGATTGGCATCATTAAACATATGCATATACTAGAACCATGGCACTTTTGGGATCGCGCTGCATGTTATGCTGCAAACATGCTCACCAATGATATGTTTTATACTTTCTTTTCAACAGGAACATTCTCTTTACGTTTACCACTACCAGGCAACGTTGGTGCATGGGTAAGACATACTAATGGCTTTGCACCTAAATCACTCGATTTTATTGGTATCAATTATTATAGTCATGGTTACATGAAAAATTTGGTTAATCATATCAGCAATCCCAGCGAAATCCCTACCGATATTCCAGGAATGACTGTTTATCCTGAAGGTCTTTATTTTGCAATCGAAGATGTTTCCAAAAATCTTGCGTTGCAACTAAGCATTCCCATAATTATTACGCAGAATGGTGTTGCTACATCTGATGAAAGCATTAGAGACTTATATTTAAAACGTCATATTTATTGCGTTTCAAAAGCAATTAAAGATGGTCATAATGTACAAGGTTATTCATACTACAGTCTTCTTGATGGATTTTCATGGGGAAGTTATGACAAAAAATTTGGTCTTTTTGCTGTTGATAGAGATACATTAGAGAGGACAAAAAAATCAGGTGCTTCTTATTATTATGATGTTATTAAAAAGCATAGGCGGCAGGTGTAGGAAGTAAAAAATAAAAAGAGCAGTTTTTAACGCTGCTCTTTTTTATTATATTATCTTTTTAGTAATAACGGTGATTGCTCTTGAGATTGTCCTTGTAACTTTTCTTTGACCTTTTGTTCAACCAGCATCTTAATCTTACGAGCATTCTCTGCTAAATCTTTTGTCCTATCTCTATTGCCTCCAGAATCCGTGATATACCAATGAAGAGCTCCATCTACATCTTGATGCATTACCAAAGGATACCAATGACCATTACTACCTTTACTAGACATTGTTCCTAGCCCAAATATTTGAAAAAACGGTCTCTTTTGAGGACCAAGATGAGGCACAACTTCACTCTCGATATGTGCCGTCGTAGTATCAAGATCTTGATTACCAAAATAATCAAAACTATCCGTCGCTACCAATCCACACCAAATTGCATCTTTATTTTTTTTAGTCGGCACCAATAAAGTAGGACGCCCTTCATTTCGTTTTTCTTTTTCATAATTCCATAAATAATTAATTTCATCTGCAGACAACCACTCCCCCCTGCACTTATTCGAATCTTTTGCCACATCATCCTTTGATGTTTTTTCAATCAAAGAAATCTTTTGCGCAGTTAAAATAGTTGCCAATTTTTTAATATCGATAAATATGTCTATTATTTCAGGTTTAGCCAGAAAGTCAGTTAAATCCCGATCTTCAGGCGCAACAATGCTACGCATCATATCCCCAACAACAACTATTACATCCTCATTAAAAATATTCTCTTTATCAAAATCTTTATTATAATTTTCTTTATCAAAATCTTCGCTATAATCATCTCCTTCAAGAACACCCTTATTCACGTACAATGCAACATGATCCCTCATTGCCCCTAATCCGGATGCATACAAACCATTAACCTTTTCAATAGGCTTATCAAATCCAGCTTTTTTCATCAATAACTCAAATTCTTCTAATGATAATTGCTTCAAACAACCCAACATTTGTGGATAAATAATCTTTTTTAATTCTTCTAAAATGCGGTTTTTCCAAATTATACTACGCCATTCACCACTATCTCTCTCAGTTGAACCTTTAGCAAAATACTGATTAATAGGCCTCCAATCTTGTAGAGAAGCTTCTAATTCTTGTTCGCTCATCCCTGTACTTTTAGCATTAACAATTTGCATAGCCCTTAACAGCGTATGATAGCCACAACTTGCTCCACCGCCCCCACGTTCTCCGCTAAATTGACTATATACTCTGTATTGCTTTAAGCCATCATATTCCCATGAAGATTCTTCAGTAGTAACATCAGTAGTTTTTTTAAATAATTCTTCTTTTTTATTATCTTTAATGGTATTTTTATCGCCCTCAATCTTTTCGCTACTCTTCTTACCCATAAAAAGATACAGTGCTGCTAATGTTGCCAAAATAAGCACTGGAAATAACTTTTTCGCAATATCTTTATCAACAGACTGCGAAATAAAATTAATAGGCGCTTGCACCATCCCTTGCCAGTCACTCCACGACCATGCATAAGCCCTACTAACCGGTAATATTAATAGCGAAAACATCAACAAAAAAGACAATAATCGCTTATTCATTTCATCTCCAATGTGCATACGCACTAAAATACATAAAACATTAGTCAATTTATTATAAATATACAACATAATAACACAATTACTCAACTAATTATCAATTATGAAAAAATAAAAACAATTTTGCTTTTCATAAACCATTTGCTATGCTTACCGAAGCAATTTATCAAATTATATCGCAGAAAAAGGAATTCTATGAAAAAGATAATGCTTCTATTCTTCCTCTTATGCACAGCACCACTACCATCTAAAGCAATGAAACGTGTTATTTCCTCACCATTTGATATTACTACCCTTTCTCTCAGCCAAAAAATTGGCCAACTTTTTATGATTACTGCTGTTTCAGATGAAGAAATTGCAAAAGATACTATTACAAAAAAAACGTATCCTGTAGACAAAGAATATGTTACCAAAATGATTACTGACTACCACGTTGGCGGCATCATTTATTTAGGACAAAGTGATTCAAAAAAACAGATAGAAAGAACTAAATATTTTCAAAGCATCAGCAAAATCCCCCTCCTTGTTGGACAAGATCTTGAACCCGGTAGAGTGGGGAAATCACGATTTCCTAACTTCTTTCTTTTTAAAAGCAACGAAAAAATCGGCAAAAGAAATGAATTAACATACACCCAAAATATAGGATGCATAATCGGCGAATTGTGTAAAACGCTTGGCGTTCATATTAATTTTGCTCCCGTTGCAGACGTAAACAGCAATCCAAATAACCCTATTATTGGCGATCGCTCGTTTGGGAGCGATCCAAAAGAAGTTGCAAAACATGCTATTGCTTTTGCACAAGGCCTACAAGAAAGTGGTATCGTAGCGTGCGCAAAGCACTTCCCTGGTCACGGCGACACAACAGTTGATTCTCACGACACTCTACCAAAAATTGATAAGTCTATGCATGATCTTCTCAATACCGAAATTAAACCATTTAAAGAACTCATTAAAGCCGATATACCAATGATCATGGTAGGCCATATAGCAGTACGAGAATTAGAATCAGAAGAAAATTTACCCGCAACACTATCAAAAGACATTGTTACCGGCTATCTCAAAGAAGAATTCGGTTTTAAAGGAATCGTCATCACCGACGCACTTGATATGAATGCAATAACTCTCACTGAACATTATAAAAACGGTCAAGCAGAGTTACAGGCATTAATCGCTGGAAATGACATACTATTATGCCCAGTTAATCTGATCCAAGCTATCACATCTATAAAAAAAGCAATTCTTGATGGTACCATTACTGAAAAGGAAATCGACAGCCATGTTGAGAAAATACTCAATCTTAAAAAAAACATTTTCTCTTCTATGCAAAATAGCGTGATAGAATCGTACCTTTAGTACGCAAAACCAGTTTTAAACCACAATGCCCATTGTGAACATGCGCTATTATTACATGCATTAGTATTTGCAACTTCCGCTGAAGCACCAAATCCTGCATAAGGATCAAAGTCATCGCGATTGTCCCACATATAGTTTGCATACACAAAAAATTTATTGGAAAGAGCACGTGGCAATAAGCCTGATTCATTATTAATATCAGCATCGTGCAATAAAATGGCAGAATTTGATCCACGCACTTGAACTTGATTTATTTTCAACGCTAAAGCATCAGCACTATTTAATTGAAACAAATTAACGCCAGCACCATTAGCTGCTAATGCTGGTTGATTATCAGCATTCAAATTCTGAAAATTACTATTCCCACTTCCCTGACCTGCAAAAATAGTAGCATCATGTTGCGTAGCATTAAGGGGAATCACAACAGCATTATTCGTACTTAAAAACCCATATAATTGCCCATCACCTTTAAGCGCGTATCGATTTGCCGGTAACACGTCACGGCAGTGTAATTTTTCTTTACCGTTAGCCCAAAAATTATATCCGATATCAAATTCAAAACCATCTTTTTGATACGCAAGCTTTACAACAATATCAGCCTGAACGCCGATACTAATTTTTGAATCAAAAGTCGTTTTATTAATAACCGGTGATAACATACGCGTATACTGATTTTCAGGAATATTACCATTAATACGTAAATTTTGTGATGGACCGTCAACATCCTCTAAAAGCATGTAACGACTACCAGTACCATTAGACGTCAAATCATATGACCGTTTTTGCTTTGTCATGCACAAGTGAGAAACACGCGCATCTGCATAAAGCGCCACGCAATGACCCGCTTCTTTATTTTCCCACATATTTACATGCCCAGATAAACCAAGGCCAACGTCCCAATGATGACGATTGCCCACAATATCTTCAAATAAAAATTCTGCATCGGTAGAATTACCTGTTGGCGCACCAACACGAAAACTTATTCCTGCATGATACCACAACGCGTTATAATTCCACCCTACTGTTGCCTGTAACTCGGAAACTCTTGTACGCTCCTGACGCCCCATCACCTTGCCATAGCGCAAAGGATCTTGCATATCGCCAAATCGTGTTGTACCCAAAAGCGCTTGCGTAACACTTTGAGGCAAATCTTGAGCACTAATTGCCGTAGCACTCATATAACCGGCAGGATAAGAATTGGTTCCGGAATGAATAGAATTTTCTTTAAAATTTAAGTTCCATTTTGTATGAATTATCGGCGCGTGTAACATAAAAAATAATCCCGGTATTTTAGCATCAAATGCTTGAAAATAGTTAAAATCAACAATAAAACTGCTAATTATGGGATTCACGCATACCGTACTAGAAAAATCAGTAGGAAGACCAAAATAATCAGCTAAAACATCGCCTGGCATTCTATTGGGATTGGCACTACCCGAAAAATTCATACGCTGCGTACCAAATAAAAAATCTGCTATATTTTGCGGCCTAAAAGAATGATCATATTCAACCGTCGCTGCTAGCGCACCGAAATTCCTATTTTGGTCATATTTGAACATGCATTTTTGCCACCCTGCCAATTCACGCACTGCATTAAGCCCTTGAGATCTTATACCAAAAATAGTTCGCTTACCAAAACAATGCATTTCAAAAGAAATACACATTGCCATAATCGCTACTACAACACTTATACCATGATAATGTTTTTTCATGATCACCTCTTATTACTTGTTGCACTAATAACAAGTTTTATCGATCTTAGGCCATCGTAAAATAAGTGACCTACAACACGCAATATTTTCTTATAATGACTGCAAACCCCCATCATGCTCATAAATCTCCAACTGATTGCTATTCTTACGATAATGATTTGCTAAAAAATATATGCTATACTAAATTATTGAAAACTTTATAGAACACGATGATAAAAAGTTGCTTATTTTGTTGGGTATACATGATGAAAGTACGAAGAAAAAAAGGCTTTTTTTCAATTTCCGCGGTGGCAAAGATGTTTTCTGTCCATCAACAAACCGTTAGGCTCTATGAAAAACAAGGCCTTATAAACCCCAAACGCTCCACGGGAAACACTCGTTTATTTTCAGAAGAAGATATCGATAGACTTGAAGAAGTTATCTATCTAACGCACGAAATGGGTATTAATCTTGCTGGTGTTGAAATGATTTTGCGCCTCAAAAAACAAATTAAAAAGATGCAAGGCGAAATGAACAAAATCTTTGAATCAACGCAAGAAGAACTTGATCTGGAAACTGAAAAATCAAAAGCCATCATTCAAACAAGCTCACAAGAATTACTACGCCTAAAAAACAAAAATCAATCGGAAAAAGCTTCTTCCAAAGCCCCAACACAAACCGAAACGCCATCAGAAAAAGAAGTTTCTATGGATAATTGGGAAATTGAATACGAAGAATAGGAGCCATCATGGTTTATAACATTATTAAAACAACATTATTACTCATAGCGCTTAATACACTCCTTCTTTTCATGGGAACAATGATCGGCGGCATTGCAGGCATTAGAATGGCATTGCTCATGGCCCTGATAAGCAATACAATCGCCCTCTTTTTTTCTGATAAAATTGTACTTTCAATGTACGGCGCTCAACCGCTTGATAAAAACAATTATCAGGGGATTTATGCAACTGTTGAAGAACTAACAACAAAAATGAATATTCCAATGCCAAAATTATGGCTTGTTACTTCATCTGCTGCCAATGCTTTTGCCACGGGAAGAAATCCAAAAAATGCATCCGTTGCTTTTACTACCGGAATTCTTTCTTTACTTGATGAAGAAGAACTACGCGGCGTTATTGCTCATGAACTTGCTCACGTTAAAAATCGCGATACATTAATCAGCACCATTGCAGCAACTATCGCATCATCAATCGGCTATTTAGCATACATGCTGCGTCACGCTGCACTATGGGGGGCAGTAAACGATAATCGTCGTCGCGAAAATCCACTTGGCATGATGCTTGTTGGTATTTTAATGCCCATCGCTGCAACGTTAGTACAACTTGCTGTTTCGCGTTCACGCGAATATGCTGCGGATGAAACAGGCGCGCGTTGTGGAAAAAATCCATTAGCGCTGGCATCTGCACTTGAAAAATTGCATCGCCACGTTCATCACACACCTATGAATTCTGACGGCATGCAACACACAAGTACGGCATCACTTTTTATCGTACATCCATTTATTAACCATTCATGGACCTATTTATTTGCAACGCATCCGCCAATGGAAAAAAGAATTGCACGGCTTCACCAACTTTCACAAAAAATCTTTTAATCGAACATAACAATGATGTACAACTACATACGAAGCACAATACATTCTAAAAAAACGAAAGGAATTCTATGAACAGCAGCAATTCATTTTCGCATGATTCAAATTCACAATTCGCACTTTCGTATGAATTATTGCATCTTTTGCAATGGCTAAGCACGCATGATACCGATAAACTTAAAAAACTCATTTCAAAGGCTGTAGCACAAGGGCTACACGATGAAATTCAACTTATGGAGCAGATTAACGATCAGAATGTTCTGCAAGATATGCATCAAAATATGATCGACTTTTTCAGCACACTTGATGATCTTTTATTCGAATCCATTAATGAGCATCTTGAAAAAAAAGCACGCCAAAAAAATTTATTACCAACACTTGATCATATCGATTCGTCATTGTGCGATATCGAAACAATGAGATTGAGTATCGAAACAACAACAAAGAAATTGGATAATTTTCCTAATACAAATCCAAAAGAACAGTTGTGCAAAGAGTTGTTGAAGAAATGGAAACCAGTCGATAAAAATTGTCTTAATTAAAAACTATAAGGGGCTGCAAATGCCCCTTCTTGCTCGCAATAAATATTTCATATTGATGCAAATTTAAAAAACGTTATAATTATTATAATAAAATAATCAAAATTATATAAAGATAGCATATGCATTTACGCCAATATCCCTTTTTCCTAACCCTCTTTTTATTAAGCACAACCCTTCATCCAATGCTTGTTTTACCTGATCCCCATACGCAATTTTTGATATTACCAAAAAACGACCAAAACAACATTTTAAATGCGCTAACCCCTGCCAAGCTCTACGACATACTTCCTCAAGACACAAAAAAAGAAGTCTTAAAACAGTTATTTAGGCTTCAAAATGAAGACGTAGAAACAGAACAAATGTCAGAACTAGCAGAAAAACCCTTAAGCCATATCCTTCTTCAGTACCTAGAAACAGAAAAAAGGTTTATCCAATATCAAATTACTAAAAATGATGATACCTTACTTTCCTTTATCCATTATACAAAATTAAACGACCAGCAATGTGTCACGCTACAAAAAGCAAAAACGAATCCTATTTGCATAAGCTTAAACAACGATGACGTAGAAACTATTCTCTCTGATGATGAAATTAAAGTCTTTAAAACAATTAATCCTGACATTATAGAAACTATTTTTGATAGCAAAAATTTTAAAAAAAACTTATCATTCATAGAAAAACTAAAAGTTTTTTTTGATATAATGAGAAGCAATAAAAAGATATATTTACCATCACTTATAATCTTATTATTAGCGCCAGCGGGCATCTATACAACTATGCAATTATCAAACATTGAAACATCAGACATGCAAGAATTTCTCCCGCCTACTACATTAATTGATAAAGCTCTTTTGTATGCGGCAGGATTCTGTTTTACCTTTAGCATTGGTAGCATGATATACAATCTACGCTCACAACTAACCTATGACAAAAGTTTTTATACTTTCATGAAAATAATAAAAGCAAGCAAACACGAAAGTATTAATTTTGACCAAAACAATGATAATAACGACGATGAATCTATGAGCAATGAATAGCCTTCGTGCTTTTTTATTTCACTGACATCATTACAATTAAAAAAAGCCCAACTTTTCTAATGCCAATCGCACTTCAAAAAGTGGCAACCCAATAATCGTAGAATAAGAACCATTTACATTTTTTAGAAATTGATTGCCATACAATTCAACTGCAATTGCACCAGAGACATCAAGATACGGTGTATTCTCAAGATACGTGTCAATCCATTGATCAGCAACATAATAAACAAACTCTGCCGAAACAACATCAGCTATGCGCTCTTGCACCTGCCACGCACCAACACGCCATACTTTTTTATCTAAGCAAAACGCGGTGCACAAAAACGACCCCTGGCGCGCCGCTTTTATCTTCGCTACAGCATCAGCTCGATCAACCGGTTTTCCGTGAATTACACCCATTTTATCATGCGACATGGTATCAGCTGTAAGAACGAAACATTCATCGCCCTCGTGTTTACCATCAGGTAAAACAACATGCTCCATCTTGTGCAAAGCAATAGACATAACAAGCTGCGGCAAAGGCAACGTCCAATCACATTGCGCTTCATCAGCATCTTGACCAACAACAACAAAAGGAATTTTTGATTCTTCAAGTAACATGCGTCGCGATTGCGACTTGGAACCGAAATAAAGAATATTTTTTGATAATTGAGATATAGACATGAATGTACTTAAAAAAAGTATGCTTTAAAAATTGTGTATTTAAAAAACGGCTATGAAAATATATATAAAAAAATTGTGCTGTGCAACACAACACATACAAATAATTTGGTTGGGGCGGAAGGGGTCGAACCTCCGATCATAGGACCAAAACCTATTGCCTTACCACTTGGCTACGCCCCAAAGAAGTTTTTTTCAAAAAATTACATTACTCTCGTTTTTTTTGAAAAACACCATTACTCTGTATCAACTGGCATTTGGTCAGCATCGAGCTCCATAACACCCTTATACGAATCGACAACACGATCCTCAATCATCCGTCGTGTTTCAGGATTAAGCGGATGTACTACATCTCTAAATGTACCATCTTTTCGCTTACGCGATGGCATAGAGACAAATAAACCTTTAATTCCTTCAATCACTTTTAGATCGCGAATGATAAATGCATTGTCAAAGACGATTGTAGCATATGCTTTGAGCTTTTCTCCGTCCATCACCGGAAACACTTTTACTTCGGTTATTTCCATTGTTGTAATCCTTAGAGATAGTCGCCGTTATTTTGCTTCGTTTCTACTCGTAGATTAATGTAACTTATTGCTCTTTTTTGTCAAATGTTTCTGTATATTTTATGAGCTTTTTTATATTTTTTATAAAAATTATCCAATAAATCGCGCAACTCTCAACTTTGCAGAACGTGAAGAAGGATTTTTTGCAATTTCTTCCGGCGTTGCAATAACAACACGCTTAGTAATAATTTCTAATTTTCCTTCTTCTGCTCTATCTTTGAAAAATTGTTTTACCATGCGATCTTCAAGCGAGTGAAATGATATACACAACAATAACCCACCTGGATTCAATACTTGCATTGCCGCGGATAAAAAACTATGAATATTATTTAATTCATGATTCACGTACATACGCAAAGCCTGAAACACTTTTGTTGCAGGATGTATCTTAGAATTACGCGATTTTGATGAAACCGCCTTTTCAATAATAAGAGCCAATTCTCGTGTTGTAGTAATCTTCTTTTTTTGACGCGCTTCTATAATTGCTTTAACAATTTTTTTTGCTTCAGCTTCTTGACCAAGCTGCCAAAAAAGTTCACACAACTTTTCTTCGCCCCACTTATTAACAACGTATTCCGCAGTAATTTGTTGATACGCTGGCGACATACGCATATCAAGCGGTGAATCTCTAAAAAAAGAAAACCCTGCACGCTCTTTGATCTGCATTTGTGATGTGCCAAAATCAGCTAGAATGCCATCAACTTTATTAATGCCCGCTTTTTTTAACACTCGATACAAATGAGCAAAATTTCCCCATAATAAACGCAGCCGCTCTTGATATTGTTCTTCAAGAGCAGGCGCATAAATATCTATCGATGTTGTATCCCAATCAAGAGCAACAACGCTACACTGTGGCTGATGATCTAAAATAGCTTTAGTGTGACCGCCAGAACCAAATGTTACATCACAATATAATTTATCAGGCTCTGGATTTAAATAGGTTAATACCTCATCAACTAAAACTGTTTTATGATACATCAACGGTTGCGTTTGCTCTTTATTATTCGTGTTCATCTGAGATACTTTATAATGATGGCGCGCGTGCCCCATCTTTTTTTGTTAATATTTCAACTAAATTATCAAGACCAACAGCACGAGAACCTTTTACCAAAACAGCAGGTTTTGCGCTCAGATCTGCTTCAATCTTCTCTACCGCTTCTTTCCATGTTGCAACAATTTCAACCGGTAATCCAACAGGTGATGTTTTTTTAACCCAAGAAACTAATTCTCCCACTAAAATAACTTTATTTAAAGAAGGAGCTTTTCTTAAAAATCGACCAACTTGTCTATGCCAAAAAGGACTATTTACACCCAATCCCAACATATCACCAAGTATAGCAATTTTTGGCGCTGTTGTCTCTATTTGCTGAAATGCAAGCAATGCAGCCTTCATACTTTCTGGATTAGCATTATAACAATCATTAATCAGTATGCCTTTATCGCCAGAAATTACGCGTTCTTCAAAACGCCCCTCAACAACACATGGCTGTTGTATGGCCGCAACAATAATATCATCAGGTACGCCTAACCAATGCGCAGCAGCCGTCGCAGCAAGCGCATTAAACACCGCACCAGTATGCGGCCTATTTAACGTTATAAAATATTTTTTCTGATATATTTTTAATATAAAACTAATTTGTGAATCAGCAATACGAATTTTACGCGCTTGAATTTGATTCGTTGTTTTTGAACCAAACCTAACTACCGGATGTCGATAAGAAACACGTGAAAGGATCGATTGGTCACCATTAACAATGCCAATGCTTTTTTCTGTTAAATATTTAAAAACATCACGCTTTTCTAATGCAATATCATTAAGTGATCCAAGACCATCCATATGCTGATGACCTATGTTAGTGATAACTGCTGTTGTTGGTTGCAACATTTCAGCAAGCTCAGCCATTTCACCACGTTTACTGATACCAATTTCAAAAATGGCTAATTCATGATCTTCTTTCAAGCGCAACATATTAAGCGCAACACCAATTTTTGTATTTTGATTTTCATGAGAAACAAAATAGTTCTTGCCACAGTTCAACATGATACGTGATACAAATTCTTTTGTAGACGTTTTTCCTACCGATCCTGTTATTGCTAAAACGGGATAGCTAAATTGTGAACGCCACTCAATAGCAAGGTGTATAAAAGCTTCTAACGGATCTTTTACTGTCACTACTAATTTTTCTTCAATGCCTTTAATTGTATTTACTACACTTTTTTTTGATTCAGCAATGATACAACCAACCGCACCTTGCTCAAATGCATCCACAATAAAATCATGCCCATCTCTATGAATACCATTAAGAGCAACAAAAACCGCTCCCGGAGATGCTTCTCGCGAATCAGTAACAAACTCTACCACCTCAGGAAAACGCTCAAACGCAACTGATGCGTCAGGCAATGCTCTCGTTATAAAATGCTTATCAAATCGCATTAACAATCTCCACTCAAATCTAAAAAACTACTTCACCCAGTTCTATCTATCTATACACACTTCCTAATCTATTTCGTGTGAAATAACATGTTCTTTTTTTGAACATTTGTCAAGTAAGCATTCAAAAAGAGAACAGTAAATATGTCACCGAATTACTTTTCGCGCTTTCCCTCCATCTTGTGGCATAATAAGACCCTGCGACTCGAGAATATCAATAATGCGCGCCGAGCGATTGTACCCTATACGAAATTTCCTCTGAATTAACGAAATAGAAACTTCATCAACTTCATCCAAAAACAAACATATTTCATCATATAACGGATCACATTCCAAAGAAGCGTTTTTTGATTGCGTACCCAGCTCTTTATGAATATCTAAATATTCTACTTTTCTTTGTGCACGAATGTGATCAACAACTGAATCAATTTCATTATCAGAAACATACGCACCATGCACGCGTCGCAACTCTGATGTTGATGCATCTAAAAACAACATATCACCGCGACCTAATAATCGATCCGCGCCCATTGTATCTAAAATGGTACGAGAATCAATGCGAGAAGCAACACGAAACGAAATTCTACTCGGAAAGTTTGCTTTAATAAGACCAGTAATAACATCAACCGATGGACGCTGTGTTGCAACAATCATATGAATACCTGCAGCACGTGCCATTTGCGTGATACGCGTAATTAAATCTTCAATATCACGCCCCGCAGTAATCATTAAATCAGCCAATTCATCAATTACTACAACAATTGATAGTAAATGTTTATGATCACTATCATGATTTTCATGAATCAATAATGCATTATAATCAGCACTATTACGCGCACCTTTTTCTGCCATTTTTTC
>Ga0207149_1020_pt1 | contig 34632 bp, 32 predicted proteins | sample Alteio_BWMinHeat_31_FD_153563 | JGI IMG/M metagenome (GOLD analysis project Ga0207149, IMG submission 153563) | Enriched cells from forest soil in Barre Woods Harvard Forest LTER site, Petersham, Massachusetts, United States -... | ecosystem: Environmental > Terrestrial > Soil > Temperate forest >... | reverse complement strand
CAAAAAAATATTTTAAAAGAAGCAGGTTTTCTTAGATTTTCATCAGATGGATCAGTAATGCTTTCAAAAAGAAAAGGGGAAAATATTTGCGATGTCTATCAAGATCGGAAATGTTTGCGTACGTATCATGATGTGCATTGTGCAAGTTTGAGTAAAGATGGAAAAATTCTTTTTGTTTGTTATTTGAATGAATCATGCGAAGTTATTGATCTTAGTGCACAACAAGAACGTAAACTTATTTTTAATCGAAGTGCTGGGTATCACGATGTTGATATGAGTTCAGATGGTTCGCGAATACTTTTGTATAATGGAATGAGTTATGTATTGTTGGATTGTAATATGCAATCAGCAGTTAATTTTTACGTTCAAGACCATGTAGAATTTGTGTTGGATGATGAATATGTGTATGTCGAAAGTAATGATAACAAAGAATATTTAGTTAAGTTATCGGATTTGTTTGTTGATGGGTATAAAGTTTTGCATTTTGTGGATTTTATTTGCGATGGAACTGTTGAACCATTAAAAAGCAGCGTATCTATTAAGCGTGAGGGTAAAAAAATTCTTTTTTATGATGGCGAGGGCACTTATACTTTTAAAGATGATGTTGAAAGTGATGATGAGCCATTAGTATTTAAAGATGTTTGTAAGGCACGCTTAAGCTCTTATGGAAAAACGGCGTTATTTATGAAAGAAGACTCATGTATTATAGCGCGTGCTTTTGATAATTTTACTTTTGAGCAATATGCGCTTAAGCGATTGGCAGAGGCGAAAGCAATTAATGAAGAATATGTTAAAAATAATAAGTATGCTGCGGCAATTTATGAACCACTTACAGGTGGTCAACAGCGATACTTAACAGAATTACTTAAAAAGTAGAATTGCAAAAAATAGTTTGCGCGTAGCAGCAATAAAAATCATAATTTGTTGATAAGGTTAGCAAAGTATTGTGCTTCTTGCGCGCTATCCTGAGCACCCGTAATGCCGACACCAACAATGATAGCATCGGGTTTTATAGAAATGATTTTATTAACGTTTTCACGATTAATTTTTGCAGAAACAAATATGGGTAAATCAGTATTACCTTTAATCATGTCCCATTTATCTAAAAACAAAAGTGATTCTTTTTCGCTATAAGGCTGATGAAAAAGTAATGCATTAATTCCCAAATTTTTTGCTTCCATTGCTGATTGGCCGATAGAGCCTGAATCGATAAGATCGAACATTACTTTAACATTATTATTGTGTGCAGCGGTGGTTGTTGCATGAATAACATGTTGTGATGTACCTGCCATGACGGTTATCCAATTCGCTCCTGCATCAGCAAATAGTTCAGCAACTTCTTTGCCCCGATCAACAATTTTTGTATCAGCGAGTATAATTTTATCAGGAAATTTGTTTTTAAATTGTTTCACCGCATGTACGCCGTGATTGTAAATTAAAATAGTGCCGATTTCAATAATGTCGGCATATTGAGCAATGTCTTGCGCAACAGTAAGTGCTTTATCTAAATCAAGAATATCAAATGAAATTTGTAATTTCATAACTTTAATCCAAAAGATGTGTTGTTAGTTTAAGAGGAAGTTTTTGCGTTTTAAGTTCAACGGGTTTAAATAAATGTCTAACGTTAAGAAGGTACGCGCTGTTTTCTATAATATTTATTCCTTTTTTTACGTAAATAGTAGGTAATACTAAGTTGGCTGTTTTGAGTGTAGGTACTGCTTCAAGTGGAATAAAAACATTTTTTGGTTTTGCAATGATGACGATTGCGGTAAGAGGAATTATTTTATCAGTAGGCAATGCTTTTTTTTCAACAGCCCAGTGATAATTTTTATTTGTTTCGTCGAATTTTTCCTTTATTGCATACATTTCAGTAGGAATGCCGGGTATAATTTCCCAGTGCAGAATGGTGTTTTCAAAAAGTGAAATAGGCTTTAATTGTGTTGTAATAATAATATCAGCGCTTTCTTCGCGATGTTTGCGCGGGAAACGGATTTCTCCGTTATTGTCTGATGATGCAATATAGCCAAAATAGGTAGCACAAATTCCTGCAACTGAAATATGTTGTGCCAGTCCATGAATAGTATGCTGTGCGGCAGAACCAGGTTTTTTTAATTTTTCAGCAATTTGTTCGCCGTCAAGCTGCGGTTTGAAAAAAAATGATATGATGGGATTTGCAGTAACAGGCAAATGCCCTAGTAATAAAAGTGTAATGACCACATTATAACGGTTTTTCATAACTGTTTTTACCGGTAATGCAAATTGTATTTTACTGCTAATCATGATATCATAGATGGGTAATAAAATGCTATATATGGTAGGAAATTAAGTGATTAAGCAGCAATTAGACGTTGATTCCTATGAATTTGTGTGGTCAAAGCTTATTAATGAATTTTCTTTAACTGGAAAACAGGCTGATCAGCTTAAACATTATATTACGATGTTGGTTGAATGGAATGAAAAATTTAATTTAACTGCTATTCTTGATCCGATTAAAATTGTGCAATTACATTTACAAGATTCGTTATCGTTGGCGCATTTTATAGACTTTAAAACAAGCGCGGTTATTGCTGATGTGGGAACAGGTGCAGGGTTTCCTGGTATGCCACTTAAAATTTTATTCCCTCATTTAACGGTAATTCTTATAGAAGTTAATAAAAAGAAACAAGATTTTTTAATGCAGGTGGCATCTCAATTAGGACTTGAAAATGTTATTGTTTGTCCTCTTGATTGGCGTGCTTTTTTACGAGAAACATCATATAAAATTGATTGTTTTTTTGCACGCGCTTCTTTGCAGCCAGAAGAATTAGTGCGCATTTTTAAAGGAAGTTCGCCTTATCAGCAAGCAAAACTGGTTTATTGGGCTTCAACACAGTGGGTTGCTGGTAAACAAGAAGCTGTTTATAAAGAAAAAGAAGAAGAATATGTGATTGGTGATGTGCGCCGGAAATATATTTTTTTCAGTAAAAATAGGTAAATAGCACACCGTAAGGAGCACCGTTATGAAAAAATTATTTTTTCGCTACATTGATGATATTTCTGCCAATAGTAAAGGCGAACAGTACGGAAAAATTATTCGTTATTTTTTACCAGAATTTATTACCAATTTTTTATTATACGCGATGCCATTTTTACTGGATGCTATATTTATTGGTTCACTTTCTTCTACTGAAGCATATGCAACACTGGGGATTACCAATGGGTTTATGCATTTAATTGTTAAAGTTGGTGAAGCACTTTCAGTGGGTACGCTTATTTTGAGTGGACAATTAAATGGTCGCAGTTCATTTGAAGAAGCAGGGCGTGCAATGCGCGATGCTTTTTGGGTTACCACATTAGTAGGACTTATTTTTGGGAGTACGCTGTTTTTTGGAGCACGATTTATTTATGTGTGGTACGGAGTGTCGCCAGAAATAGTAGAAATTGGTGTTCCTTTTTTACGTTTACGCGCAATTGGTGTTATTTGTATGTTTATTTACTTAGCATTGGTTGGCTTTTTACGTGGTATCAAAAATACGCGCACGCCGATGAAAATTTTTATTTTTGGTTCAATACTTTTTGTGTTTTTTGATTATGTGCTGATTTTTGGTAAATGGGGATTTCCTGAAATGCGTTTACAGGGGTCCGCTGTGGCAACGATTATACAATATTTCAGTATGATGCTTGTTGCAATTGGTTATGTATTATTTAATGAAAAAAACAGAAAATATGGCATAAAGCTTTTTTCTTCTTTAGAAAATGTATCATATCTTAAGCATTTGTTTACCTTAACATGGCCGGTAGTTCTTGATAAAGGAATAATGGCGTGGGCATACGTGTGGCTTGGTAAAATGATTGCAACCATTGGAACCTGTGGTTTTGCTGCATATTGTGCCGTAAAAGATATGGAACGATTTTCATTTTTGCCCGCGATTGCCTTTGCACAAGTTATCACTTTTTTAGTGAGTAATGATGTAGGTTTGCAAAAATGGGATAACGTTAAAAGTAATATAAAAAAAGTGGTGATGCTGGCAACATTGATGGTAGCATTTATACTTATTGTTTTCACGTATTATCGTGAAGCAATTATCGCGGTGTTTGATAAAAAAGGTGAATTTTCTCATATTGCAGCGCAGGCATTTCCGTTATTGAGTTTATTTATTGTATTTGATCTATTTCAATTAATTTTATCAGGAGCATTACGCGGTTCTGGTAATGTTCGCATTGTGATGATTGTACGGTTTATCACCTGTTTTTGTTATTTTATGCCTGTTTCTTATTTACTGGCACATACGCCATTTGATAATGATGCATTAAAACTAATACTTATTTATGGGTCATTTTATTTAGGAAATGCGTTGATGAGTATTTGGTACGTGAGAAGATTTCGCAGCGAACGTTGGAAAAAACCAACGGTTTAAAAAAGAGGAATATTATGGCTCTTATTACACAGGAAGAAGTCCTTAAAATTGCACGCATGGCACATATCGATTTGAATGAGCATGAAGTGAAAGAAATGCAAAAACATTTAGAAGCGGTGCTTTCGTATGCTGCGCGTGTTCAAGAAATAGCAAAAGATGTTGATGAGGTTCAGATAAAAAATTGCAATGTTGAACGCGAAGATATAGCCGTAAGGCCTGATGCTGAAAAAATTCTTGCGCAAGCGCCAGAACGTGAAGGTGATTATTTTGTTGTTCCGGCCATTATTGAAACAACGCAATAGATAAGTAACGAGGTAAAATAATGAGTATACGTCCTTTTGTAACAGTTCGAGAGTTGGAAGAATTGCTTGCAAAGAAAGAAATTACGCATTCAGAAATTTTAGATTTTTATATAAGAAGATTTGAATTATTTGATGGTGTTGTTGATTCTGCTCTAGAGATTTTTGATAAAGAATCAATTTTGAAAGCAAGTAACCAAAGGGGTAATCTTTTTGGTGTTCCTGGTCTTATAAAAGATAATATTTGCCAAGAAGGCCGCACTGCGTCATGTGCATCAAAAATGTTAGAAAATTTTGTTGCCACGTATGATGCTACGGCTATTGAACGTTTAAAAAAATCAGGTGCATTGTTAATCGGACGAGCAAACATGGATGAATTTGCTATGGGAAGCTCAACAGAAACTTCAGCTTTTAAAAAAACTAAAAATCCATGGGATATTTCACGCGTGCCTGGTGGATCAAGTGGTGGTTCTGCTGCAGCAGTCGCTGCAGGGTTAGTGCCTTGGTCATTGGGTTCTGACACCGGTGGTTCGGTAAGTCAACCAGCAGGTTTGTGTGGTATTGTTGGTATTAAACCGACGTATGGTTTAGTATCACGTTACGGACTTGTTGCGTACGGTTCTTCCGTGGATCAAATTGGTGTTATGGCACGCACGGTGTACGATAATGCGCGTATTCTTTCTATTATTGCAGGTCGTGATACCAAAGATGCATCAATGCAGCAGGTGTTTGATACAAAAGATTATACTGCACAATTAACCGGTGTATTGCCTAAAAATATTCGTATCGGTGTTGTACGCAATGCCGTTGGTGCCGATGGTGTATCACCAGAAATTGTATCAGCAATAGAAGAAGCGGTGCGTGTGTTTGAAAAAGCAGGTGCTACGGTTTCTCAAATTGATTTACCAACACTTGATTATGCTGCAGCAACCTATTTTATTTTAAGTCGTGCAGAAGCAGCGTCAAATTTAGCGCGTTTTGATGGTGTTCGTTATGGATTGCGTAATAAAAAAGCGCATACGCTTTCTGATATGTATGCAACAACGCGTCATGATGGTTTTGGTGATGAAGTGCGTTCGCGTATTTTAGTCGGTAATTATGTAATTTCTGTTGGCCATTCTGGTGAATTTTATAATAATGCAAAAAAAGTGTTACGTTTAATTCGTGCAGATTTTAAACAAGCGTTTGAAAATGTTGATGCATTGATTATTCCAAGTCACCCAGCGCCAGCGTTTAAATTTGGTGCATTTGATGATGATAAATTACAGATGGATCTGCAAGATTATTTCACCTGCGCAATGAACCTGGCGGGCATTCCATCGCTCTCGTTGCCCTGTGGTATGAGTAGTGGCAAGTTGCCGATTGGTTTTCAAATTGTTGGTCCGCATTTATCAGAAGAGTTGTTGTATCAAATTGGTCATGCGTATCAACAAGAAACGGCATGGCATACAATAGTGCCTGAGGGGTATTAAAAAATAGTACGCTGATAAAAATTAAAAAGTTGTTTTGTATCGCAAGGTACAGGCAACTTTTTTTATTTTAGTGTTGTTTTTTCGCTTTTTCCACCTCTTGTGTTATTCGCAGTGAAATTTATATGCTATTTCACAGGGCACACTGTTTTGGTAGTAGGTGGGGGGTGATAATGTATACCATGCGATTATTACTTTTTTTTTGGATAATTATGGTAAATTCGCAATTATCTAATGCCGCAGATCAGTTGGACAGTTTTAATTTTGATGTACAGAAAAGAACTAAAAAAAGTAGTTGGCTAGATTATCCTAGGCTCAAAGGCAGTTATCGCCGTCCATTTCCTGAAAAACAACCAGGCGAATTTCGCATAACGCACGCACTGGGAACCATTGCAGCGGATATGTTTTGGATTAATGTTGGTCTTTTTTCGTGGGATACATTTAAAATTTTTGTTACAACTGTTCCCTTTTATTCCGCCGCACGCATGACTGATGAAAAGTTACATAATTGTTTTTTTGATCATTGTAATAAAAAAAATAGAAATGAGCCGGCTCAGTGGTGTAAAGAAGCGGCGCGTTTAAGTATTGGTGTTCCGATTGCGCTTCTTGGTGTACAAGCGGTGTTGAGTAATGATGAAGATATGCGTAGGACAAGTCAGGTTTTTTTATCAGGAATGCCGTTTGTTTTGTTAGCAAAAGATATCATAAAAAAATTGGATTTTGATGTGTGTAAGCGGCCGTGGCATGAAAAGTTTGCAAAAGAGCAGCGTCAGTATGGTGGATTTCCTTCAGGACATTTAGCAGAGGCTTCGTACATGGCAGTGTTGTATGGTATGCGTTATGGTCCTAATTTTGCAATACCGCTTGGTACGGTGGCATTATTTGTTACGTGTGTATTTTTATCAAGCAATCGTCATTATTTATCACAGATGATTGCGGGGGCTGGTTTTGGTGCAATGTATGCATTTTCAGCGAATACATTGATTAATTCTTCATTAGCAAAAGACCGAGAGTTGCGTCTCGGTCTTACTGTTGAAAATGGTGGGCCTGTTATGTCTTTGACAGGGCGATTTTGATTATTGCGTATTTTGTTGTTGCTGAGTAGTTTTTTCTTGGTTGAGAACTTCTAGTAGGTGCGTTCCCCAGGTTCTGATTGTGGTATTGTTGCTATCGTCTTTACATAATGAGACTATGTACCAAACAAGTTTTTCAAATTCCCATGTCGCGGTGGTATTTTTGCTGAAGATTGTATCTGGAGCGCCACCAAGTTTTTCATCAAGATCTTTGGTTTTTTTTCCTATAATATAACTTTTGAATTCTGCGAAAGTTGGAGTTTTGCACAATCTTTCTTCTAGTTTGTTATTATATTGTTGTAGCTGCTTGAAAAAGTAGGCAACTCGTAATTGTTTGTCGTCGAAGGTTGGTGTTTTGCTGGGAAATAATCCTGTATGTAAAGGTTTTTGTTGCAGTGCATATTCGGCCATTTTAAGCCCATCTATATGATGTTGTTTTTTTAGTTCATTTCCGAGAGTAATCACTTCATTCAACGGGTTAATATATTTTTCATTGGTGAATATTTGCTCGCAAGATTGTGAAATGATTGCTCTTGTTTTGTCTTCATCGTTTGAAATTTTAAGGGGTAGTCTGGAAAGTGGAATTTTAGAAAAGTCTTCGATTATTTTTCCACTTAACTCATACAGTTTTTGTTGAGAAACTTCGGGTACATTGTATTCTGGTCCGTTAATGGTTGTATACTTATCATTTTGTTCGTCTTGGGGCGAAAAACATGAAAATAATGAAGAAATTTGTTTTTCAGAATTTTCATTGTTCATGCCAAACATTGATGAGAATATGCTGGAAGCAAAGATGAGGGAAAGAAAAATGATATTCATGGACGCTCCTTTATTGTTTGTTTTGTAAGAGATAAGAGATAAGGGTTTCAAATTTTTCGTAGTCAATATTTTGAGCAGGTATCTGTTCAAGATCAATGTTTGCGTTGATATTTTCTTGAGTATTAGGCTGTTGTATAGTAGGAGATATTGTTTGGTTTCCTTTTAAGCCGTTTTGATATGTTTCTAAATGAGCATAGAAAAGAGCAATACGCGCTTTTTCGTTGTTAGATAATCCTACAATAGATTGTGCTTTTTCACATAATGACTGCTCATGTTTAAGGGCAAAAGGACTCATTATGTTTTCTTTTATTTCGTAAGCTTCTTTTATGCCATTATGTAGTGTAATAATTTCACAAAGTTGTTTAGTAATGGCTGATTTTTCTTCTTTGTGGGTATCAGAAAGCAAATTTTTAGTTTTTTGATACAACACTTCTTGGCAAGAGAGTAAACCGTTAGAATCTTGAGCATTGAGTCTATCATTTTCTGAAAAATAAATACGAGGTGTGATTGACTGTTGGAAAGAAGATAGAGATTCTGGTAGAGATCCTGATAGGGATTCTGATAGAGATGCGATTGATTGTTGCAAGGGGACGAGGGTGCGTTCTTGTAGGTCAGAGAGCATGCAATAAGTAAATGATGGTATGCATGACATTGTGATAATAGCGGCAGTAAGAGCATTCATGAGAATTCCTTTTTTTAAGAAAAATTATTTTTCCGCGACTACTCTAAAATAGTTTTTTATTAAAAGCAAGTTGTTTTATGCATATTCTTTTTTGTTATGCGCTGGTGTCAAAATTATCATCTTGCAAGCTGCTGTTACTGCTTTCTTCTTGTGATGTACTAATTATTTGGTATTTTTTGTATACACGATTGGCTGTTTTTTGTGCTGCTATATCGTTTGACTCGAGCATTGCTTGAATATGAATCAAAAGTTTTCTGAACCTTTCTGCGCCAACATTTTTGGGAATATCAATAGTAATAATCGACTCGTCGAAAGGGATTCCGATAGATTCCGCGTATTGCGCTTTTTGCTCTTTTGTTATCTGTTTCAATAAATATGTTCTGTATTTGTTAAATTGCTCTGCTGTTGGAGTTGTAAGATTTTGTTCTCGGAGGTCATTGTCGTATGTATGTAATTGTTCAAAAAAAAGAGTGAGATGAAATGATTCCGTTGATGTTTCTGTAAGATTATCAAGCCAGCACTCAGCAAACGATTTTTTGTATTTGTATGCAAAGCAGCTCATCATTGGCATGGTTATGGCATTAAATCTTTGAAGGTTGTTTTTTGTTTGCATGATACTGTAGAGCATTTTTATTCGTGTTTCATTGTTTTTTTCTTCCCATACGTTAAGGTGATCTTTACATTCGTGATAAAAAGTGTTCATGTGAGTGAGTTGTTCATTGCTTGGGTGCTGCGTATTCATTTTCAGTCTTACATCGCGCTTGTTTATTGTAGGTTCATTATTTGTCTTGATACTTGGATCAACGTAGCCTAAATAGTACTGAGATAGTGCTTTGGTGGCATGAAGGCCATGAGTAAAATCTTTATCCATGCATTGCATTGGCAGTGTGCTGCTTGATGCAATAATAATTGTGGTAGTGAGTAAGAGCTTCATTTTTTCCTTTTGATTGTTTTGTTTGAAAGAGTGTAAATTTATTTGTTTATATCAACTTTTTTTGCGTGCTTATCGTATATTTTTTGTGCGAGCGATTTGATGTCGCTAGGGTCGTTGGGAGTTAATAACCATTGTATATGATTAGTTAATAGATGAAATTCGTACATGACCCAATCAAGTGGGTCAGAGTATGGGTTTTTACTAAATGTTTTATTCGAAAGTCCGTGATTATGGGCAAGTATCGCGTTTCGGTAATCGTTCATTTGTTGGTTATGGAAAGCGCGGTACGCGCCGTCGTCATTTTTGGCAGTGTTAATATTATTTTTGTAAGCATTAATTTGTTCTTTTGAGGGGGATGTTAGATTTTTTTTTGTTAAATTTTTGTTATATTTTCGCAATCGTTCAAAAATAGTGATGCATTTTTTAGGTTTGATTGTATTGTTAAGATTTTCTGGAAGTGATTCTGGCTTGTATGTATAAGCAAAGCAGCATAACATACGCTCGGTTATTCCTTCTTTTTTTAGGGTATTTACTTGATTAAGAAGAGAGCAGAGAGAATCGCTATTTTTTTCCAAACAACGCCACACGCTTAATGAGTAAAGATGCGTTTGGCAATTGACATAACATTTTCGCATGAGCTTTTTTTGATCATTACTTGAAGTTTGTTTTGTCGTATTTTTTATAATTTCAGGACTTTTGTAGATGGGCATTAAATGAGGATTGGTTGGTGCATTATTATTTTGTTTAATAGTGCTGGGTTGGTGTATGATTGCCAATTTATTAAGCGAGGCTTGGTTGAATGCTTGTTGTTGTACTTGATTATAGGGATATGCCATTTGAGGAAACAAAGGATTTTTAGGTTGTTGTATTAAAGGTGTTGAGTTTTGTTGTGTTGAAAATACCGGGGTTTGCGCTGGATATGCGGGATATTGTATTTGATACGTTGGTTGTTGCGCTGAAAATGTTGGAGTTTGTGTTGGGTACGTGAAAGGCTGTATTTGGTATGTAGAATTTTGTGTTTGATATGCTGAATTTTGCGCTTGATGTGCGACATTTTGTGTTGAAGAAGAAGGGCATAATGCTTGATTATACATTCCATTGATTAATGATGTTGCGTGGAATGTAATAATAACTCCAGCAGCGAATAAATAATTCATTTTCTTTCTCCAATATTGTATGATCGTTTTTTAGCGATGCAAAAAAGTATATACAAAATATGTGCCTCATTTTTTTCGCAGCTTACCGTAAAATAATTTTTAATGAAAAGCAAATAATTGTAAAATGCATGAAGAACAAAAGTATTGTAATAATTTTGTGTGTTATTATAAGTTTTTTTGCAATGCGTTTTTGCATGTCTTCAAGTTTTTTTACGGTAGGGACAATGTCATCCTGTTTGTTATATCCTGTTTTGGTGATACAAAAATGTGTTGTTATGCCAGTACGTTTTTGGCTAAATGATAGAGCGACTATGCATGATTTACGTCAACAGTGTATGACATTACAATATGAGCGTGATAAGCTTTTTGCACAAAATATAGCCTATCAAGCAGAGCATCATTATTGGCGAGATATTCAAGAATTGCATAATTTTAATAAGCGTTACAAAGAAAATGTAGGTCATATAGCGCAAATTTTGGCGCGGCATTTGTCAGAAAATAACCAGTTTTTTTTGGTCGATATCGGAGCCCGTCAGGGCATAAAAAAGGATATGGTTGCTCTTTACAATAATTGTTTAATTGGAAGAGTTACGCAAGTATTTCCATGGTACTGTCAAGTGTGTTTGATAACAGATGCAGAATGCAAAGTTGCTGCGTTTTGTTCATCCACGGGTGCTACGGGAATTCATCAGGGTGTCAATGATAGCAAAAAAACAGTATTGCAGTATGTAAGTCATCTTGAAACTGTGGTAGTAGGAGATATGATTTTTTCAAGTGGAGATGGTTTGATTTTTCCTAATGGTTTTTGTTTAGGTGTTATAAAAAATGTAGAAAAGGGTGATCTTTTTTATACAATAGATATTGAGCCGCTATTAGATTTCAATGCAGTACAATATTGTACACTTGTTGCTAAATCTGATGTAAATGATGATTCTGTATGATGGGCATTTTTTTCAATTAATATAATTTCACTATCAATAAGTCCCTTTTCTTTTAAAATTGCGCCAACGGTATGCAATGATCCTAGTGCATTAATAAGCCCGAGTGATAATGCTTGTTTTGCGGTGAATATTTTTTGACTAGCCCAGTTGGTAGTTGTTGCGAGTGATAATTTACGTGCTGTTGCAATTGATTTAGTCATTTGGTCTGCTATTTCACGTGGTTTTGGAGTATTATTGTCAGATAATTTGTAATGCTCTGCATTGCATAGTGGTGTTTCATAGTTGATTGCGCATTCATGTAAAAGAGTAGGCAGTTGCGTGGGTGCAGCGTAGGTTTCAATACCACCAATAAGTGATGATTCGGGAGCGACAATATAATCAGTGGCGCTTGCGATAAGGTATGCACCGGATATACAACTATTTTCTATAAGCGCAATGATAGGTTTAGGAAATTCTCGTTTAAGTTGTTGAATTTCGTTAAAAATTGCATTGCTCGTTCCTGCACAACAATTGTAGCAGTCAATTGATAAAATAATGCCTTTGATTGAAGGGTTTTTGAAAAAAGTATTGAGATGTTTAATACATAAAAAAGAATCGGAAATATTTTTTTTTATGAAGATAATACCAATGTTGGTTTGTTGCTCCATGATTGGTTTGTAGTAGTTTTTAATACCTTCAATTAAAAAGGGTCCGATATAGGCAAAAATGAGAAATAATAAAACTGTTTTGAGAGATTCGTACAGTGTCATAAAAACCTTATGGGGCGTTTAAAATATACTTTTTCCAATTGATAGTTCAATACTCTTTAAAAATCATATAGAAAAGGATGCTTTTGTAAAAGAATTGGCCATTTTTCTTTGACATTTAGTTTAATGTCCAGTAAACTTCCTATCAAGTAAGTAGTAATTGTTAAGTAGCAATAGTTGGGCGATTAGCTCAGTGGTAGAGCATCAGTCTTACAAACTGGGGGTCGCAGGTTCGAAACCTGCATCGCCCACCAATAATTGAAAAATTTGTTCCTCGGTAGCTCAGTGGTAGAGCAAACGACTGTTAATCGTTGGGTCGCAGGTTCGAATCCTGCCCGGGGAGCCATTTTTGGGGTTGTAGCTCAGTATGGTCAGAGCGTCCGCCTGTCACGCGGAAGGTCGCGGGTTCAAGTCCCGTCAACCCCGCCATACTTCGCGTAAAGCTTCGTATGGCGAGCCATTTTGTTCAAATGAATAAATTAAGAAATAAAAAGAAGTATGATTGGAAAAGCGAAGTATGCCCTTCGTAGCTCGTCAGAGCGTAGTAGGGCCATAAAAGGTATTCAATTTAAAGCCTCTTGCAAAAGAGGTTTTTTTTGTTCATTTTTTATATTTGTTTATCGCATTCGCGATGTTTTAGTAAAAAAATTATGTTTATGATATCTAATATTTTTAGTTCGTTATAAATGCATCAGGAGCTTGCCCTACGAAGCTTTATGCGAAGTAGGGTAGGGTTTTGTTGATTTTCCCAATACAGCTTTAGTTACAGTAGTTTAGGTAGCTAAGTAACGAAGCTTGTAAATTGGGGGTTCTTTTATGAAACAAGTCTGTTTTTTGTGGCATGTCTCTGTTGTTTTTTTAAGCACACCTCTTGTTTTGATTTCAGATGTTAAAGTTCCGAGTGAAGTTGTGAGAAATGGTGAATCGATGTTATCTAAGCATCGGCAAATTTTTTCAGAGCGGAAAGGTTTTTCTGATAAAGACAAAGGTGAATTGGCGAGGTTGTTGAAAGATTTATATTTTGTAAGTCACCTGTGTCAGCGTAGTCTTGATAGTGATGAAAAATTATTGGATTGGATTGAAAATAGTAAGGAGCCTATGGCTCCCGAAGTAACGGATATTCATGATTTTCTTGTTTTATATCAAGCAAGCATTGATCGTTCAGAACTAACACCAGAAGAATCGTATGATGAATTTAATCTTTTGCGCATGGATTGTTTATTTAATTGTCGAGAGTACAAGCAAACAATTAATAAAATGATTCCTGAGGTACTTGCGATGATGAATAAAAAAAATGAGTTTGGGGTGCTGCCTGACGATATTGTAGAGAGTGAAAAATAAGAGGGGGGATGGGGATGAAAGTGATATTAAAATTGTTATTGTTGGTGAGTGTTTTTTGCGTGAGTGTGCAGGCGAGTGAAGAGGGAAATATTAAGCGTGCAATTATTGTTGGTGCGTCAGTTGGTATGGGAAAACAGTTAGCAAAAGATTTGGCAGCAGATGGTTATATTGTGGGAATGGCAGCGCGTAGAATTGAACTTTTAGAACAAATTCAGCAAGAAATATCAACACAAACGTATATCATGCAAATGGATGCGTCGCAGCCTGATGATGCGGTAGAAAAATTGAATACAATGATAGAAAAGATGGGTGGTCTTGATTTGTTGGTGTTGGCAGTAACAGGTTTTTATGATTGTGATTTTGACAGCGTTGATTGGAAAAAATCATTGCCGGTGTTGATGGTTGATTGTGTAGGTTTTTTTGCACTTGCACGTACCGGACTCAATTTTTTTGAACAACAGGGGCGTGGACATTTGGTTGGTTTTTCATCAATTGATGGCATTCGTGGTGTTGCATCGTGTCAGGCATATTCTGCATCAAAAGCATTTTGTATTCGTTATTTAGAGGCAGAGCGTAATAAATATATGCAAAAAGATATGCCAATTTATGTGACTGATTTATGTCCAGGCTGGATAAATAGTAAAGATGAAATTGATTTTACTCAAATGCCGCATGCGTATTGGGTTGAACGATTAGAAGATGCTTCGCGTGATATTTTTGAAGCAATAAAAAATAAAGAACATACCGCGTATATTACTAAGCGGTGGAAAAAAGTTGCAGAATTACTACCACTTATTCCAACAGATTTGTATAATGCTTTGAGTGCTCGTGAGGGCGGAGGGTTTTAGGAATAAGTTAAGAGGGGTATTAGATGAAATATGGTGTTGTAATAAATGTTTTATTGATGCTTGTTATGTCAACGGGATTGTATGGCATGAGGGCGTCCCTACTACGCTCTGATGAGCTACGAAGGGCGGGGTGCCATGCAGTTCAGCAATATGCTGCTATTTATCCTTTTTTTCAGAACGAAAAACTGATTCCCAGAATAACTGAAACAATGGATGCGATAAAAAATAATAAATTGTCGTATCCTGACTATTCAGGCAGATCGGGATTAATTTGGAGTGATGTAGAGATTACTGCTTGTGGAAATTATTTTGACATGAAAGAATGCTCTGAAACAATAAAATTGACGGAAGTAGATAATAAGCCGAAAGCAATAAAACCAGAATCAGTAATGGATTATCATCTTTTGCGTACAGTTCTTTCAACTATTGTGCTTCCTAAAATGATTACTACTATTCAAGAGAATAAGTGGGCAAATGTTCCTGATAGTGCATTTGCCCAAATTTTTTTACAAAGTTGTGAAAAAAGTGAAGCGATGGATTGGCATCAAGATCCAGGTGAATATTATGATCGAATGGCTGACTTTTCATTGATTTTGTTGTTGAGTAAAAAAAACGATCTTGAACATGGCTGGAAGGGCGGTAAGTTGAAAATTAAAACAGGGTTGCCTGGAGATTTGTGCGATGAAGTAGATTCTGTTGTTTTAAAACATGCTTATAATAAAGCGTATTTGTTTAATAATAAGTTGAATAGTCATGCGGTAACAGAAGTGAAGAACATTGCAGGGAAATTGTCAAAGCGAGATTTGATGGTAGTGACGTTGTATTTGGATGGAAAAAGGCCAAAGCCGGTTGTGCTGCCGTCAAAATTTGGTAATGACCTTGGCGAAGATAGTGGCACATTTAAAGATACGCCTGCAGTAATAAAGAATATTGATTTGTTTACTCATTATAAATAATTGCATCAAAAAGGATGCAAAGGAAGTGGTTGGTAAAAGAGCAGTGAAAAAGATCTTTTTTTTTGTGGTGATGCTGATTTTTAACAAAAGCATGTGCATGAGAATGGATGTTGAAAGCGTGTCTTATTTAGATACAGCAGCAAAAATTGCCATTCTTAAAAATGATGAAAATGAATTTGAGAGATTTACAAAAGATGCGTTAGGCGCGCCGTATGATTTATTGAAATTTGGCATTGAAGATAAATTTGAGTGCATTAGGAATAGTTTAGAAAAAGAGGGTAGTGAGAGTTTTGCTCGTGTAAAAGAAGCATTAGCGATGGATAAACTCTTTTGGTGTCGCGTTGAAAATCTTGCTCAATCTTTTTGCCAATCACAAAAAGATAGTTTTCATAAAGTAATTGCTGGAGCTTCTCGGTGTGATATGGATTCGGTAACGTTTGATTCTTGTTGTGATGCATTAAAGGAGCGTAATATTAATTTTACGCGATTTAATTTTTATGATTTTAAGGGAAAAAATAAATTGTATGTTCAATTTCCTTCCATTTCCTATTGTTTTGATAATAATCAGGTACGTATGTATAATGATCGAGTGATTCGAGGGGCTATTGCTATAGATTCTTCGGTTGAAAATTTTAGTAAAATAAGACAAGATCTTATGTCATTTTTAGCAGAACGTTTGCAAGATTGTTTTATTGATGATTGTAGGTTGAGTGTTCTTCCTTCTTTAAGGGAAACGATAGGAAATACTACCTTTAAATCAAGTCTCAGTGTTTGGAATAATTATAAGAAATTTCTTTTTAAACAAGCGCTTGTTCTCATTGCTCTTAAAAATCGCCAAAAAGCAAAAATGATTAATAGGCTTGCATTTACTGCTACGTCTTATTTGAAATGTGATGAAACACAGCTGAGTCTTCTTTCTAAAATAGCTCTATATTGGAAAATGTATGATTGGATAGAAGAGAAATTGCGACCAGAGATTGTTTCTTTAGTTCCACACGCTGATAGGGAACAGATGTTTGCTGAGCTTAATACGTCAGTGCAAAAAAGATATGTTGAGTCTTTGTTGGCGATAAAAAAGGGGTATAATATTAGCGATCGTTTATGGAAATCTATCATAGATGGTGCCGGCAAATTAAGAAGTTATAATGCTTTTTTGAGAGCGTATGAATTACCCGCTAAGGATGTGTGTGGTGATTGTAAAGATTTAAAGGTACGTGTAGCATTATTTTTGTTAAAAAGGAACATTAATCCTTTGCGGTTTCATATAAAAATTCTTGAAAGTAATAATTATATGGTTGAATCACCTTTTGTTCAGTGTAAATATACATATGGCGAGGATGGTCAACTATTTGTATTAGGAAAACCATTTTCCTATGTTCCGGGAACAATTTCCATTCCAGAAGCTGTGCATAATGCTATGTTAGAGCACGTAGTGTGTATGATAGAGATTGATTTGGATCAAGTAGGCTGTTTGTTGATTGGCATGGAAAAACATTTTAATCCATCAGGTCATTCGCTGTTAATGAGTGATGGATGGAAGCGAATGATGGTGGCAAAAATTATGGTACCAATTGTTCTTGTCGCGACAAGAAATGAAGAAGCTGCGATCTTTTTAGAAAATGTTATTAAAGAAGGTTCTCAATTCTCTTCGGATGATCGTGAATTATTGTCGCATATAGCGTTAATGTGGCGATTGAAAACATCTGCATAAATTATTTGCAAAAATGGCTTGTTTAATAGAAAATTGTTGTTGATAATGTAAGTGTAACTTTATATTTAAACAATAATTTTTATTATGAAAGCGGTTAATGTCGTGTTTATTAAAAATATATTTTTGGTTGGAAGTATGCTTTTTTGTAGCAGCAGTGTGTGCATGAATACAAATATGGAGATTGATATCGTTGTATCTAATGTTAAGGCCGAACGAAAATTGACTACCGTACAATGTGATGATAGTGGATTTGGACAATGCGTTATGATGAAAACGCTACTTTGCAAAAAAGAACAAACTGAATCAATGTGTGTTTATTATAAAGAGCAAGTATGGGATCAGTATCAGGAGTCTTTGGATGCAGTACAAAGATTTTATGACATCAATTCCTCTTTGTGGAATGATTTGAATAAAGCGGCATTAAATTTGCAAAATGCGAGTAGGGTGCGTCAGAGTAATGGGTTGGGCTGTTTGGTTCATGAAGTTTTCTCTAAGCTTTATGAGCGTTTGTCTTCTTTTTTGTTAGAAAAAAATATTAGTCCTCAACGGTTTAAAGTTCTTACAAGTAAGTCGAATAAATATGATGTTACAGTGCCGCAAATACCGTATGGCTACAATTTTAATGGCCGTAGGTTTACGTTCAATTTTTCTCAAGAACGTGATCTTCCTGGTGAAATTGTGGTTCCAGTGAACGCTAGTGATCAAGTGTTAAGGCACATAGTATCAATTATTTCTAATGATTTGGGACGTATTGATGGTTTATTGCAGTTGACTGAAAAGGTATTTAATAGAAAAGGAAAAATCGCTTTAAGCAGTTCTTATGTGTGGAAAAAATTGATGGTAATGAAATCATTAGTTTCTATTGTGGACGCGGCGACGCAAGACTTTGAAACTGCTCTATATTTGCAGATGATGGTTAATAATAGTAAAAGGTTTTCTGAGGATGATGAGTCATTGTTGTGTAATATTGTGGTTGCTCTGAAGAATGCACAGCAAAAAACATGAGTGTTTTTTATTAAAATTTGGTTTTTTTAGTAGCGGCGCGGCCTATTCGGCCTTTACAAACAAGCATTCTTAGGCTATATTTTTACTATAGTGGCTACAATAAGGGTAGCTGTAAAATCTAACAATATACATTTATTGAGGCATACTATGAAAAAAGATATTCATCCAGAACTTCACGAAGTTAATGCGCGTTGTGCATGCGGCAATTCATTCATGACCCGCTCAACAAGCTCAGACTTAAGAGCAACTCTTTGCTCAAAATGTCATCCTTTCTTTACTGGTCAACAGAAATTTATCGATACCGCTGGTCGTATTGAGAAATTTAATAAAAAATATGCTTCAAAAAAGGCATAAGCTCTTATGGCTGTGACCGATCTTGAGATATTACAAAAAAAATATGATGATTTCGCGCAGGGTTTGGAGGCAACAACGGATTCTGCTAAGCGCATAGTTTTACAAAAAGAACTTGCGCGCCTTGCGCGTATAATTGATGCAACAAGAGATTTGATGTCTATTGATGCGTTAATTGTTGAAACCAAAGATCAGCTTAAGCATGCTGAAGGTGAAATGGCAGAGCTTTTTAAGTGTGAAGTTGAAGATCTTGAAAATAAAAAGATCGTTAAAGAAAAAGCACTTGAAGATTTGACCATTCCTCGCGATGAGCATGATGAGCGATCAGTATTTATAGAAATTAGAGCGGGAGCTGGTGGGCAAGAAGCGGCATTATTTGCTGCTGATTTGCTGAGGATGTACACCAATTATGCTATAAAAAAAGGGTGGAAAGCGTCGGTTATTGATGAAAGTTTCACCGATATTGGTGGCATTCGTGATGTTACGCTGCATATTCAGGGTGAAAATGCTTATGGGCATTTAAAGTTTGAAGCAGGGGTGCATCGCGTACAACGTGTCCCTAAAACTGAAACACAAGGACGAGTTCATACATCAACAGCAACCGTTGCTGTGCTTCCTGAAGCAGAAGAAGTTGATGCTACGGTAAATCCATCAGATTTGCGTATTGACGTTTTTAGAGCAAGTGGCGCCGGTGGTCAGCATGTTAACACAACTGATTCTGCCGTTCGTATTACTCATATTCCTTCTGGTTTAGTTGTTTCTTGTCAAGATGAACGTTCGCAACATAAAAATAAAGCAAAAGCGCTCAAGGTACTTCAATCGCGGTTGCTTGCTTTTGAAAAAGAAAAATATGAAGCTGAAGTTGGAAAACAACGCAAAGAAATGGTTGGGCGTGGTATGCGTTCAGAAAAAGTACGTACCTATAATTTTCCACAAAACCGTGTTACTGATCATCAAGCTGACATAACATTAAAAAATCTTGATTATGTTATAGAAGGCAACATTGATGAAATTGTTGATACATTGCGCGTGATGGATCGTGAAGAACGACGAAAATTAGCATTGAAATAACAAAAATTGTTTTTTTTAATACTTATTTTGACGCTTTTATTCTCATTGTGTACTCTATAATCGGTATAAACACAATTATTTAAATAACATAATGAAGGGTTGATCGTATGATCTCTTTAAGTTCTCGCTGCAAAGCTGCATTGTTGTCGTTAATGTTGTTAACAACAGGTCAAGGAATGGCAATATCAATTCCTACTTTTTCTTCACCAATTTCGCCAAAAAAGTGTCTTGTTGTTGCCACTTTTTTGACATGGTTGTATGTAAGAACGGCAAGCACTAAGAATGATTATAAAATGTCTGATTGGAGAGGTGATCTTGAAAGATTTATGAAAGAATTTAATGTTGTTGAAATGTATAAGAAATGGATCGCAGGAAGAAGACTCACCATAAAAGAAATGAAGATTTCAACAGTTAATGAAAATGGAGAACCTGTTAAAAAATCAGATGATTATGTGAAAAGTACGCCATTTGGGTTGATGGGGTTATTTGATGCTTACTTTATTCAAAGTCTTGAAAAAGTAGCAAAAGCGCTTGCTGATTTTGACAAAGTTTCTACTTTTTATAATTCAATAGAATAATTGATTGATACTATTGCTAAAAAAAAGAAGGTCACGAAATTTCGTGGCCTTCTTTTTTTTTGTATGCTTGTTTTTTAATTACGTGCTTGCTGATATCGAAATTAATTCATTGCGTACGTTTTGTATAACACTCGTCCAATCAAATGGCGTTTCTTGTTTAAATATTTTCATATTTGGGTACCACGGTGAATCGGTGCGATTGTGTATCCAGCGCCAATCAGTTGCGTATGGCAGCAGTAACCATACTGTACACCCTAAAGCTCCCGCTAAATGAGCAATTGCAGTGTCTACGGTGATAATAAGGTCAAGATTCCGCATAAGTGCTGCGGTGTCTTCAAATGCTCCGGTATTTTCGTCAAGATCATAAAAATGAGTGAGTGGAAAATTTGTAGGAAGGTTTTCTAATTCTTCAACACCATCATATTTTTGTAAGCTATACAAACTTACGTTTTCAATGTTGAGTGGCATAAATTCTAATAGTGGGCAGCCACGACGCGCGATAGGAAGACGTGATTTGTCATTATGTTTATCGGCCTGCCAGCAAATCCCAACTTTATAGTACATATCATGAGAAAGTTTTATCTTCCATGAATCGATCAGTTCTTGTTGTGCGTAAAGGTACGGAATGTCGGTAGGGAATGTACTTTCTGTATCGCCAAAAATCGCTGGTAAACTCATGAGTGTTGCTTCTGCGTGATAACCAGGAATAGTGCCTTCAGGTCCTATTAAGTGATCAATGTAATCAAGGCGAGAAAAGAGCGAGAGAAGTGGTTTTTGTGCGCGAACAACAACCGTTGCACCCATGTCGTGTAAGCGTTGTGCATAACGAATAAATTGTAAAGAGTCACCAAGGCCACCTTCAGGATGAAGAAAAATAAGTTTATTATGGAGTGTTGCGACGTTTGAGTTTAAAAGATTGCGCAAAAGATCGCCGTTTTTACCACTACGTTTTAAATATTTTTCGTGTTGCAGCCATCCATTTTCAAAATCTCCTTTGATGAGATACGCAAATCCGAGCGCGAGTTGTGCTTGATCATAACTGCTGTCAAAAGCAATGATATTTTTGTATAGTGCAATTGCTTCGTCAATCATGCCGATTGTTTTGCGTGTATATGCAGCGTTGTACAAGGCGGGCAATGCATAGGGGTAAAGTGTGGTAATTGTTTCAAGTGAATCAATTGCTTGTTGTCCTTTACCAAGTGCTAAATAACAATGGCCTAAATTAAAAAGTGCGGACACGTGATTGGGGTTTTGGCGTAAAAAATTTTCATAGCAATCAATTGCTTGTTCAAATTGTTCGTTTTGTTGTAATTCCATTGCATGCTCATATGAAATTTTATTCGCGTGCAATGAAGCATTGAACGCGTAAAGAAATAAAATAAAAAGAAATAGTTTTTTCATAAATATCGTTTTAGGTAAGAAATGAGATTGTATATGGTGAACAACTATTAACTGCTCCGGCTTAACAGCCGGAGCAGCTAATAGTGCGGCTAACGGAAAATAGATAAAGAATTATTGTTGTGCAAGATGCTTTTGCAACTCTTGCGCAACTTCATTAATCATTGTTGTCCAATCGCCGGGGGTTGGCTGTTTGAAAAGTCGTGTTACTTGCGGGTACCATGGGCTATCATTGCGATTAATCATCCAACGCCAGTCAGCAGGGTTTGGAAGCATTATCCATGTTGGAACGCCCAGTGCTGCAGCAAGATGAGAAATTGATGTATCAACCGTGATAACAAGATCAAGATTTCTCATAACGGCAGCAGTATCCATAAATCTTCCGTTACTTTGATCAAAATCACCATCAAAACTAATTATTTTTATGTCGTCTGGCAAATTAGTAAGCTGATCGGTACCAGTTGTTTTTTGTAAACTATATACTGAAACACCAGGGACTTTGCAGATTGGACCAAACTGTTCTGCTTGAACAGATTTAAGTGCTACGGCTGTGCGTAGTTGTGGTGTTGCGTAATTATCATTTCCTTGCCAGCAAATACCAATTTTGAAGTTTTTATCTGCTGAAAGTTTTTCTTTCCATTCTTGTACCAATTGTGGATTGGCAAAAAGATAGGGAATTGTGTTTGGTACGGTGTTAATTCGTGTTTGCATAATGTAGGGCAGTGACATAATCGGTGCTTGGAAATCAAATGCAGGTAGTTCTTCAGCATTTACCGCAACAACGGTGTCAATGTAAGGACATAGTTTAAGCAAATCAACCGTTGGTTTTTGTACCGCTGCAATGACCGTGACTGTTGGATATTTTTCTTTTAATAGTTGTGCGTAACGAATAAATTGGAACGTATCTCCTAATCCTTGTTCAGAATGAATGAGTATTATTTGGTTGTTCAGGTCTTCACCATTCCAGCGCGGTTCAGTGAAATTTCTCAGTGATCCTTGTTCTGGTTTATGATAGCGCCACTCATAACCTTCAAATCCTTTTTCAAAATCTCCCATTACTAAATATGCAAGCCCGCGACTAAATTGTGCATCAGAGTGATCAGGATTGATTGCGAGTGCTTTATTGTAATAAGGGATTGACTCCGCTACAAGTCCAAGTTTTTTGAGCGTGTAGGCAATGTTGTAGGTAATTGATGGATTGTTTGGTGCGCGTTTATCAAGAGCTTGGTATAGTGCTAACGCTTCATCAAGTCTGTTTATGGTGTTGTAGGTATTAGCCAATTCAAAATTAAGATTAATGTCTTGTGGATCAAGATTGAGACCATCTTGGAGGGTTATAAGCGCATCATCATACATTTGATTATTGTTGTAAATGCGCACAAGTAACAAGCGTGGCTCAATAGCATACGGATTGATTTGCAGTGCTTTTTTGAGTGGATATAATGCTTCATTATAATGTTTTACATCGCACAATAGTTTACCTATTTGAGCATACGCATGCGGATGATCAGGCTGTAAATTTACTGTTTTTTTGTATGATTCTAGTGCCAGTTCATAATTTTTCGCCCAATACAGTGCTTGTGCTAAATTAAAATGCGTGTGTGCGCAATTGGGAGATAATGCAAGTGCTTTACGGTACGTTGTTGCAGCTTCATCGTAATGTCCTGCTCTAAAAAGATTGTTAGCATTATTAAAGAGATCATTAAATAGTTCAGCATCAAATACTGCAGGAGTATCTGATGTATTTTGTTTTTTAGTTCCGTACGATTCAGTTGGCTCAAAAACAATCTCTTTTTTTTCGGCGAGTAAGGTCAGCGAGCAGCTGGTTAAGGCTGCTAAAGTAAGTAGTTTTTTCACGACGTCTCCTTATTGTTGTTGTTGTATATTTGTTTCATTAAATTTTTCTACACATTCTGCGTAAAGTTTTTTCATATCTTGTGTAATTATGTATTTGTTGAGACCTGGAGAATATTCATGAGTTTTTGTTCGTGGTACGAGTTTTTGTTTAAGATGTTTTTTTGTGTTTTTTTGATAAGAAATTAAGCCAAAATTAATGTCAGGAGTTTTTAATAAACTAGTAAGCAAGGGATAAATTTTGAGTGTAAAATCGTGCATTTCATCTTGTGCTTTAGGTGATAAATGGTCTTCACTTGAGCAATGGTGATTGGGAATTATAATAACAAGTCCTGGGGATGATGGTTTGTGGCTAAAAAGTATTGTTACGTAATTACCGCGATGAATAATTAAATTTTTTTCATCATTATTTTCGTTAAGTATTTTACAATAATAGCATGATGAGTTACGAGAACTTGAAAAATAGTTATTAGGAATTGGTTGTTCTTCAAATTCTAGTAGAGCAGCGAGTTCTTTATAGCATATGAATGGTTCTTCAGGTTGTACGGTATTTTCCATTGCGTCAATAAGATTGTAGTAGCGCGGTGACTTGTCGCAAATAATATGTTTATGAATATGGTTGGGAATGCTTGCACCAGCAAGAGGTCCGATATGATACAATATTTGCATTTCATAACAATCATCGGATGAAAGTTGTTGGAAAATAAGGGTTTCAAGTAATTGTGATTCTTGGCGAGTTTCATAGGAGAGTTCGATTAACTGTTTTTTATGCTCATAAGGGATAATGAGTAAATGATATCCTTTGCTGACATAGGGTTTTTTATTAACAAGAACATAATTATATTTCCCTCGATAGAGAATTAGAGCCTCATCATTGCTTTCTTCAAGAAGTTTGCAAAAGATGCAATCAGAAGTTTGTGGAGTGTTTTGTGTAGAGATATGTGCGGCGTTTAGTGTGTTTGCATTTTGTACATAATCGCCGCGCCAGGGAGTGTACATGATTGCGGGTTGACTATTGAAAAAAGGTATAATTGCTTTTGAATCATTGTTGTTCTGCATATTTATGCAGATTGTGGATGATGCGCTTATGAATGCGATGAAGGTGATAAGATATTTGTTCATGTATTACTCCATCTTTATGATTCTTTTTGCGGATTATCATATATCAAAATAGAGAATAAGCAATGGTTGCAGTCATAGTGAAAATTTGGTATAAGTTATGCAAAATTTTTATTCATCAAGAAGGAGTGTTTATGAGAAGTTTGTATGTATCTATAATAATACTATTAAGTTCAGTGGTGGTAGTTGCGAGGGATATTCCTGAGCAAGATCCATTTAGCGAAGCGAATAAGCGGTATGATGAATCTGATTGGTCTGGAGCTAACGCTCAATATAAACGAGTACATGAAGAACTTCGAAAAAAGAATAATAATGATGAGTGTGATAAGTTAGCTTCCGTGCGAGGCCATGTTAATTATGCTGATGTTTTATATTCTCGTGCAGTAGGAAAATTAGCAAAACAGCAGTATGAAAAAGCTGGAAGATTAATGTTGCTGGCATGTGATCATTGGGCTCATCGTTTAGAAGGTGGTCAATTTGGTCGTAAACCGCTTAATAATGAATGGGATGGAACAGATCTTACTGGTAAAAGAATTTTAGTATATTCAGAAAGAGATGGCGGCGCATTTGGTGATACTTTTTATATGACGCCTATGTTGCGTTTTTTAAAAGAAAAAGGTGCGCATGTTATTTTGGTTCCACAAAAACCACTACAAAAATTTTATCAGATGAAAAATACAGAACATGCTTTATATGTTGATGAAGTTGCGCTGAGAGGAGATACATTACCTCAACATGATACAGCAATCTATTTATGGTCTATTTTAAAGTATTATTTAAAAGATGTTCCAGCAAAAGATTTGTTTCCTATGGCACCATGGATGTCAGGGGATGGTGATCAGAAGTTCACTGGTCAGTTAGAACAACGTTTTCAAGAGCTGAAAAAAGATAATGGCGGTAAAGATGTTGCAGTAGTTGGGATGTGGTGGCGTTCGTCAGGTTCAGCATCACTTGCTGCTGATTGGCGTTCACTTTCACGCGATCCGGGTGCGAACAGAATGACAAGTATTGTGCAGGGGATGCCTGTTTTAGTTGTTAATTTGGAAGGTCTTGGACGACGTCCATTAACAGAATCAGAATATAATACATTAAAAGAAGAAAATAAATTGGGAAATTCTGATCCGATTGATATTACTTCACATGACACAAGTAATGTATTTAATTTCACACCAGATTTTGATAAAGAAGTTCCTTTTGGTGACACGGTTACGGTAATGGAATGGATTAAAAATAAAGGTGGAATATTGATGGGTTGTGATACTGGTTTGGCAAATATGGCGGCGGGTGTTAAGAAAAATGATGCACAGAAAGGTCATAAATCGGTATACGTGATACTTAATAAAAAGGCAGATCACCGTTGGGGTGATGATGCAACGTCACCGCGTGATTGGCATCATTCGGAGGATGTGCAAGTGTTTCAGGCGCAGGAGCAAGATAAATGGGAGCAACCGATTAATCAAGCTCGTGAAGCTTTTATGGATTATATAGATCACGTTCTTAATAAAAAATAAACACGTATTTTTTACACAAAAAGATCCTTTTTCTTTCAGACTAATTTTTGGAAGTAAAAGGATCTTTTTGCATGATAATATTGTTAAACAGAGAGCGCTTTTTTTAAAGTAATGGTGGTTTTTAATTCTTTAAAAAGAGGTGGTTTTCATGAAAAAAAGAGTCTTGCATTATATGCTTTTTATCTATTTTTTTACTGTTTTTTGCAACACACAAGCAATTGAAAAAAAACCGTGGACGTTTCTAACTTATATGGCTGCAGCAAATGATTTAAATACCTACGCATTGTCTGATTTGCAGGAAATGATGAAAGTAGGATCGACACCATTTATGAATGTTATTGTATACTTAACAATTCATGAAGAAGGAAAGCCGCGACAAACAAAAAAATTATACGTTGAAAAAGATAAATTAACGCAAATAGGACCAGTGCTTGATCGTGATAGTGGTGATGCTGCCGTGTTAGCAGAAGCATTGCAGTGGGCATGTCTTGATTATCCTTCAGATTATATAGCAGTTGATTTATGGGATCATGGTTCGGGCCCATTGAATCGTTCTTATACGCGCGGCAAAGGGATTTGTTATGATTTTGATACGGGACACTATTTAACAGATAGGGATTGTTTGAATGTTTTTTCTTGGGTAAGCAAGACATTTCGTGGTGGTAAAAAATTTGACATTGTAGCGTGCGATGCGTGTTTAATGGCTTCACTTGAAATGGCATATACTTTTTCTTCGTTCGCGGATTATTTTGTTGCATCAGAAGAAGTGATTCCCGGTGATGGATTTCAGTATGCGTATTTATTAAATCAATTTAAAAAGCAATCAATTGACCCGCTTTCTTTTGTTAAACAAATAGTAAGTGCGTATCAACAAGAATATGCAGGGCAAACGGGCTATACGTTATCGGCAATTGATTTAAATACGGTAAATTTATTAACGGATAATATTAATGCTGTTGCACAAGTATTATTGTCGCAATTAAAAGGAAAATATGCTACGGCAACCAAAGATGTTATTAAACAATGTGTAAATCAAAAAGCGTGTGCGTCATTTGATAGAGGTGTGTACATTGATGTGATGCAATTTTATAATAATTTGTTCAAAAATTCTATGCGTTTAAATTTATCACAGGCAGTATCGAAACAGTTTAAGCAGCTGCTTTCTGATGGCATGGCTTTGTTTTCTAAAATTATTATATCGCAGGCAGTGAGTGTTGATTATAAACGCGTAGGTGGAATATCAATTTATTTTGCGCGTAGTACCGTAGAACCATCCTATTATGGACTTTATTGGACAGAAAAAAATCCTACATGGCTTAATTTTTTAGAAAGCTTTACAGCGTAAAAAAGTAGCTTGCAAGGGCCATTAAAAAAGTAATAGCTACCGGTGTTTTAACGTAACCAAAATTGCACATTTTATAGGCAATGTTGCAAAGAGTTAAGGTGATAAGCACCGGATATCCAACAAAAACAATAGGTCCGCCGGCTATTGCAAGAACATAGCTTAATCCAAAAATTGATAACGGAATAGATGAGGCTAGGACTAAGCATAATGATTGTACATAATTTATTTTTCCGGAAAAAATAATGTTTTTTGTATATTCAGCAACAACGGCACTCAATCCTATAACAGTAGAAAGACATGCAAGAAAAACAGAAATACTAATAATAGCAGCGCCACTTGTTCCCAAGAGAGAAAATGAAATGAGTTGAAATAATGTGCCTGCATCAACATTCATAAAATCGTGACTATGAAAAGCTCCTAAAATTCCCATGCCAATATAAACAAGTCCTAAAAGAGATAAGCCAATAATTCCTGCTTTGAGTCCATTAAAAGCAAGCGCATGAAGATTGTCTTTTTTATGCGTGGTTTTCTTTAAAATAGTTATGATAATTGATGCAAAAAAGAGGGTACCAAGAAGATCTAATGTTTGATAGCCCATCATAAAGCCAGTTTTAAAAATGGTAAAGGGCGCAAGTGTTGTTGCAACAGGTTTTTGTGCACTGTATATGCCTTTGCCAATAATAAAAGCAATAGATGCCAATAATATAGGTGCAATAACATCACCTAAAATAGTTACAATTTTACTTGCTCGATAAGTAGTGATGAATGCTGCACTAAGAAATAAAAGACAAAAAGTAAGTGAGGAATAAAGATTGATAGTTTGCAAAAAAATTATGGGTATAAAAGGTGCAATCATGGTGTGAGATAAGGTAATGCAGCGAGGAATTACAATAATAGGTCCGATAATAAGCATACAAACAAAAATAAGAAAGGATCCTGTTTTTTTGCCAAGTCTGTTAAAAAATAAATTGTAATTACCATCAAAAAGTATCATACCAACAAGCCCTGTAAGGGGAAGTAATATTGCGGTGATAAAAAAACCAATCATACCAAAAGCAGTGAGCGATCCTGCACTTTTTCCTACTGAAAGAGGATAGAGAAGGTTTCCTGCACCGAAAAGCATACAAAATATTGCTAAAGATAAAGAAAGAAGTTCTTTGGTACTCATTGATTGATTCATGATTATCCTGTTTTTTTGCTCATTTTTATTAGCATACGTATATTTGAAAAAAATACAATTATGGCAAGCTGTTATTATATTTCTGATGTGCGTAAAATTTATTTTTTAAGAACTATTTTTAAGGGAGAAATGTGTATGGAGTATATAAAACGTTTTGAAGAAGTTCGTATCACTGATGTTGCGCTTGTTGGAGGTAAAAATGCATCATTAGGTGAAATGATTACACAATTAGGGTCTTTAGGCGTTCGTATTCCAAGTGGTTTTGCAATAACGGCTGATGCATATTGGTATTTTTTGGAAAGCAATCATCTTGTTGAAAAAATGAAGCAAGTCATGGAGCAACTCACTGACATTACTGACGTTACGATGGTGCAAAAAGTTGGGAAACAGGTGAGAGAATTGATTATGAATGGTACGATGCCTGATGATTTGACGCAGGAAATTTGCCAGGCTTATGATGTTCTGTCTCAGCATTATAAAAATGAAACATGTGATGTGGCGGTGCGTTCTTCTGCAACAGCGGAAGATTTACCAACGGCATCATTTGCAGGGCAACAAGAAACATTTTTAAATATCTGTGGTGTTTCACAATTATTGCAAGCATGTAAAGAATGTATGGCATCGCTTTTTACTGATCGTGCAATTGTATATCGTGTAGATCAGGGCTTTGATCATTTTAGGGTTGCATTATCAGTTGGCGTGCAAAAAATGATTCGTTCCGATTTGGCGGCGTCGGGTGTGGCATTTTCGCTGGATACTGAAAGTGGTTTTCGTGATGTGGTAATGATTGAATCATCGTATGGTCTTGGAGAATCTATTGTGCAAGGTGTGGTGACGCCTGATGAATTTATGGTGCATAAGCAAACGCTTGAACAAGGATTTAAGCCAATTATTAAAAAACAGTGCGGAGATAAAAAAACTAAAATAGTGTATGCGCATGATAATAAAAGTACGGTTGCGACTGTTGATGTTACCAAAGAAGATCAACAAATATTCTCCCTTACTGATGATGAAATTTTAGAGTTAGCAACCTTTGTAGTAATGATAGAAAAGCATTATACAAAACTTAAAGGTTCATGGTCGCCGATGGATATTGAATGGGCAAAAGATGGCGGTGATGGTCTTTTGTATATTATTCAAGCGCGTCCTGAAACAGTTTCTGCAGGAAAAAAAGTGACAGCATTGCAATCGTATGTTTTACAAGACTCAGCAAAAAATTATGAAACGCTGGTGACGGGTTTGAGTGTAGGGCAAAAAATTGTATCTGGTGTTGCGCGCGTAATAACGAGTGCGCGTGATATTGTTCAAGTGCAAAATGGTGATATTATTGTAACACGTATGACTGATCCTGATTGGGTTCCGGTGATGAAGCGTGCTGCAGGAATTATTACTGATCATGGAGGAAGAACGTGTCATGCAGCAATTGTTAGTAGAGAATTGGGTATTGCAGCGGTTGTAGGAACAGAAAATGCTACATCAGTGATACGTAGTGGCGATATTGTTACTATTGATTGTTCACAAGGGTTGCAGGGATATGTTTATAAAGGAAAAATTTCTTTTACAGTAAACACATTGTCGCTAGACAATATTAAAAAACCGCCTGTGGCGGTTTTCATTAATTGCGCAAATCCTGCAAGTGCATTTCAACAATCATTTTTACCCGTTTCTGGTGTTGGTCTTGCGCGTATTGAATTTATTATCTCGTCGGCGATTGGTATTCATCCCATGGCACTTGTTCATCCTGAAAAAGTTGAAGATAAAAAAGTGTTACAAGAGATTGAAGAGCGTACGGCACGCTATAAAAATAAAAAGGATTTTTTTGTTATGCAGCTTGCGCAGGGTATTGGTATGATTGCAGCAGCATTTTATCTACGACCGGTGTATGTTCGTTTTTCTGATTTTAAAAGCAATGAATATCGTAATTTACTTGGTGGTAGTTTTTTTGAATTGGAAGAAGAAAATCCGATGATAGGTTTTCGCGGCGCATCACGATATTATGACGTGAGATATAAAGAAGCATTTGCACTCGAGTGTCAGGCATTGCAGCATGTTCGCAATGTGATGGGATTGCGTAATGTTGCTGTTATGGTTCCCTTTGTCAGAACGGTTGAAGAAGCGCATAGGGTTGTTGATGAAATGGCGCGTAACGGGTTACAAAAAGGAGTGGATGATTTGCGCATAATTATGATGTGTGAAATTCCTTCTAATGTGCTTCTTATTGATAAATTTTGTCAGTTTTTTGATGGTTTTTCAATTGGTTCTAACGATTTGACGCAACTTGTTTTGGGAATTGATCGTGATTCGCAGGTGCTATCGACATTATTTGACGAGCGCAATGAAGCAGTAAAAAAGATGATGGCGATGGCAATTGAAGGTGCGCATGCACAAGGTCGTTTTATTGGTGTTTGTGGCCAGGCACCGTCAGATTATCCAGAAATAGCAGATTTTTTGATTGCACATAATATTGATTCTTTGTCGCTTAACGCTGATTCGGTGATTCCGTTTCTGACTCGCTAGCCTGTTCTTTTTCTTTAAAATTTTTAACAAGCGCAGCATAAACAGCTTTCATAGAATCAACGCGAGGAGTAATGTTTTTGTTGATTGTGATTGGTAATTCTTTTGAGCGCGTAACAACGGTAAGGGGTGCAGCATCATGAAAATGGCCGCACTCTAAGCATTGATTATGTTTATCAAGATACGTGCAGGGGCAATAACATTCAACGTATACTTTTTCTTTATAATCAAAATATGACCCTGAATTACCGTACTGAAAGCAGCCAGCTTTGGCGATAAGTGGTGATGAAAAGAATAGCGTGATAATTATTAAAAATAATTTTTTCATGATTGTTTTTTTTCCTCTTCGAGTTGAGAGGGATTTTCGGTATTATTGTTAGTATCATTATTATCATCATCAGATGATTGATTATTTGTTGTATTTTGTGATGTTTCATGTTGTTCAAAAAATGGTCGCGTATCGTCGTTGGACATACCGCATGGGCAGCATTGTGTTACTTTTGCACTGATTAATGCACTGCATAAGATGATATTGTGGAAAAATTTCATACCCAAACTCCATTTCTTTTAAGTGATTATACTTTTATAATACCACTATAATTTTACCACCATTGAATTTCTAATAGCAATAAACGGGAGATGGGCGAGTGTATTGTTGAGATGAACACACTATTTTTGTGTGATCAAAAAAAGACGATTATAATTTTTATCAATTGCTTCGTTTATTTTTTTTGTAGATCAGAAAGATAATGTTTGATTTCTGTTGCATATAGTGGTTGCGAAAGTGCATAAGCGATATTTGCTTTGAGCCAATCAAGAGGATTGCCAACATCGTAACGATGAGTTGTAATGTTGTATGCAAGTACGCGTTCGCCATTATTCATCATATGCGTAATGCCATCAGTCAGTTGAATTTCATTTCCCGAGCCGGCTTGGGTATTTTTAAGTGAAGCAAAAATTGTAGGAGAAAGAACATAACGGCCAATAATTGCCAATGTTGATGGTGCGTGGTTGATTGATGGTTTTTCAATAAGTTTATCGATTTCAAAGAGATTTTTTTCAAGATTTTGTTTGATAGAAACAATGCCATAGGAAGAAACTTTCTCACGGGGTACTTCTTGAACAGCAACAATGGAACAATTATATTGTTGTGCTTTTGCAATAAGTTGTGAAAGTGCAGGTGTAGTATCCATCATAATTTCATCAGGTAAAAAAATACCAAAATATTCATCACCAACTTTTTCTTGCGCCATTAATATTGCATGTCCCAGGCCAAGAGGTTTTGGCTGCGCAATATAATTTAAATGAGCGTTGTGTATGAGATTATTAACGCCTGCAATAAGAGAATCTTTGTTTTTTGCGTGTAGCAGCGTCTCAAGATGGTTGTTAGGTGAAAAATAGTTGTTAATTGCTGGTTTATCATCATTAATGATGATTTCAAATTCTTTAATGCCTGATGCAAGACCTTCTTCAATAATTAAATGTAGTGCAGGTTTTTCCATTATGGGAACAAGTTCTTTGGGAATGCTTTTGGTAAAAGGCAAAAAACGAGTTCCTAGCCCAGCAGCAGGGATGACAGCTTTAGTGATTTTCATGAAAATCTTTCTTTAAAATTGATCTAAAAAGTTGATTTTACTTGAATGGAAGAGACGAATATCATTAATGCCATATTTGATCATGGCGATACGCTCAATACCCATGCCAAATGCAAAACCAGAATAGATGGTAGGGTCAATACCTCCCTCTTTGAGCACATTAGGATGAATAAGTCCACTTCCAAGCAATTCAATCCATCCAGTGCGTTTGCAAACAGAACAACCTTGTGTGCAAAAGGGGCATGATGCATCTATTTCAAGGCCTGGTTCTACAAAAGGGAAATATCCTGGTCTTACGCGAATATTTAAATCATCTTTTTCAAATATTTTTTGTAAAAATGTGCGCGCGGTAGCAAGAAGGTTGCTCACGGAAACATCTTTGTTTATTAAAAGACCTTCTGCTTGCGTGAATAAAAAGTCGTGTGTTTGATCAGTTGCTTCTTTGCGGTACACGCGGCCCGGTGAAAAAAATGCAATAGGAGGTGTTTTGCCTTTCATTGCGCGTGCTTGCACGGAAGATGTTTGTGTGCGTAAAAGCATACCAGGTATTTTGAGATAAAATGAATCTTCTTCTTCCCGTGCAGGGTGATGTGCAGGAATATTGAGTGCTTCAAAGTTGTTATACTCATTTTCTGCTTCAGGGCCATCAATAATGTCATATCCCATGGAAATGAAAACGTTTTCAAGGTCTTCTATAATTTGGGTATAAATATGCGTAGTGCCTTTAAGTTCTTTAAGGCGGTATGCCGTAACATCAAAGTTTTTTTGTTGAGCATTTTTTTTGGCTATTTCTTCTTGGGAAATAGTGTGTAAAAGCGCATCAAGTTCTTGTTGTATGTCTGTTTTTAATTGATTAATACGGGGTCCGTATATTTTTTTTTCATCGATAGGAAGATCTTTTAATTGTTCCATAAGATGGGCAATATGACCTTTTCTTCCGCAAAAAGCGATGCGTACGTTTTCTACGTCTTGGCAGCTTTGTATGGCTTTTATTGCTGTTGTTTTTTCTTGTACAATTGTTTCAAGGTGTTGTGCTAAATTTTTCATAGGTGATTTTATTTTCGTTAGAGCGTTATAGTATGCTTTTAGCATACCTGATCATGTGCTTGGCTGCAAGGCGAAAGAAATCTTTTATTGTGAAGAAAATATGGCTTTTTTATTGACAAAATCCTACAAACAGGTACCATACAATAAGCATATCACTTAAATCTTGAAATTTCAGCCGGGGTAGCTCAGTGGTAGAGCGTAAGCCTGAAGAGCTTAGCGTCGTTGGTTCAATTCCGACCCCCGGCACCATACTTCGCGTAAAGCTTCGTATGGCGAGCCATTTTTTTCAAATGAATAAACTAAGATATAAAAACAAGTGTGATTGGAAAAGCGAAGTATGCCCTTCGTAGCTTTAGCGAAGTAGGGCAGTATTTTGTTTTTACTTCGCTCGTGCCGAGCTTCTTCCTACGCCAAGGCTTCAGAGGACACGGTCGTATGGCAAGCCAGCCCTTCGTAGTTCGAAGAACGAAGTAGGGGCCATTTTTTCCAAAGGTCCTACGAAGCTTTATGCGAAGTAGGATAAAATCTTTATTTTTCTCATTTTGTTCACAAATTTCATTTCTATTATTTTTAAATTACCTAAAAACACTTGTACCGTAATGCTGTTTTTTATAGTATGGTGAAGATTATAATTTTTTTATAACGTACTAAAAAAGGGAGTGTTATGAGATATAATTTTATTGTTTTAATA
>Ga0207149_1019_pt1 | contig 34667 bp, 30 predicted proteins | sample Alteio_BWMinHeat_31_FD_153563 | JGI IMG/M metagenome (GOLD analysis project Ga0207149, IMG submission 153563) | Enriched cells from forest soil in Barre Woods Harvard Forest LTER site, Petersham, Massachusetts, United States -... | ecosystem: Environmental > Terrestrial > Soil > Temperate forest >... | reverse complement strand
CGATTATTTTTATCTTCCTCCCGATTTTGAAAGTGTTGTAGCGTTTAATCCAAGCATTGATAATTTTATTATTGATCTTGGATTTTATTTAGGACTTGATGCATGGAAAAAAGGATTTTATTTTTGGCTCCATGCACCATTTGCGCATTCACGCTGGGACATCAATATCACAGAAAATGTTATCAATCCTGGTGTAGAAGGATACTCTGCAGGATATTTTGCACCCAGTGAAATTGAACGTGGAACACTTCTTGAGCAATTTACTAATTTTACCAACGGAAAAACATTACCCAACATTGATGATATTGCATTTCAAGAACTTAAATTTGCTGAAATGAGTAACAAAAGACTCATAAAAACGCGCGTAGCAGAAATACGTACCGCACTTGGATGGAACTTTTACGCGGAAGATGACTATCATGCAGGATTCAACGGGCAGGTAGCATTTCCCACCGGGTTGCGACCAAAAGGTGAATTTTTATTTGAACCAATGGTTGGCAATGGTCATTTTTGGGAGCTCGGATTTGGAGCGAGCGCACACTGCACTTTCTGGAGAAACGAAGACGACACTAAACAATGGTTAATCTACGGTGACGTGAATGTTACGCATCTTTTTACCACACGACAAGCACGCACCTTTGATTTGAAAAGCGCCGGCCCGCTGAGCCGCTACATGCTTGCAATGGAAATGAAACAACCAGCAACAAATTTATTGGGAAATGGTAAAATACCATCCGCGCAATTTAATAACGATTATCTTCCCGTTGCAAATATTACCACACTCAACGTCAATGTTGATATTACTATACAAGCAGATATTGTTCTTATGCTTAACTACACATCAAAAAATATGAGTTATGATATTGGGTACAACTACTGGGCACGTACGCAAGAAAATATCACGCTCAAAACAATAGAATCTTTTGCTGAATCTACTTTTGCACTCAAAGGTGATGCGCGAATTTTTGGTTTTGAATTAAGCAACACTACTCCCGTAGCACTGTCTGCAACAGAATCACGCGCCACAATACACGCAGGCACCAATACAACAAACAACAACACTAATAATACGATTGATTTTCCTCAACTAGCCACCACCAATCCACCACTACCAGCAACACCAGTCAACTTACAATACGCACCAAATAATAGCGCCCCTGCAGACCAAATTAAAACATCAATTCCTCCGGTGTTTATGACATACAATGACATTGATGTACAAGGAGCAGGATCACGTGATTCATCATCAAAATTATTTGGACATGTATCGTACACTTCACCAGGAAACGCCGAATGGCAACCCTATATTGGCATTGGTGCCTCAGTAGAATTTGACCATAGCCCAACAAGAAACACAAAAAATAATAATTGCTCCTCAATATGCGGCGCATCGCAATGGGCTATCTGGATGAAAACCGGCACAACATTTAACTAAAACATTATGAAATATATCAATTATTATGCACTTGCATACACTGCTATTTTCTCTTTCCACGCTTTAATGTGTCAAGAACAGCAGGTGGTTACATTTATTTCTCCGCGATCACAAAGTTTTAATCTTGAGCGTATGCTATCAGGATGGGAAAACATTATTCATCAAGCAAATAAACGTGATCAATTTTACGGTACATTTGCAGGCACTATTGAAGCAACTTCATCATTCAGGCCTGAGCGCATATCACAATGTTTGTTTGGTGAAGATATTATTCAATGTTGTGGCAACAACACCGAATGGACTGATTTTCTTATTATATCCGGCAGTCAAACAACTGATCGCATTCCACAAAAAGACTGGCTTGCTGATTATTTTGGACTTCCCACTGATTTTAAAAGTGTTGTGCGTTTCCGACCACGCGTTAACAATTTTATTTTTGATATGCACGCATTTTTTGGCCTTAACAACATAACACCAGGACTTTATCTACGCATTGAATTGCCACTCGTGTATGCAAATTGGGATCTTAACATGAAAGAATGCATTCAAGAATATGGCACTACACCGTATACGCCAGGATATTTTAACGCTACCGGTATTGAACGTGAAAAACTGTCACACTCATTTTCTGAATTTATCTCCGGATGCAGAGCGCCAGAAGCCGATAATCTTACTTTTTACCCCCTTACACACGCAAAAATGAATTTCAAATCACAGCGATTATTTCACACCGCTGAATTAACAGCAACACTCGGTTATGACTATTTTATTAATGACTATCACCATGTCGGTTGTGCTTTACAAGTTGCAGCGCCCTGCGGAAATATCCCAAACGGTGAATTTTTATTTGAACCAATAATTGGCAACGGTCATCATTGGGAATTAGGGGGGGAAATTGCTGCGCATTTTAGAACATGGACAAGTCCTGATGAAGAAGAATTTACTGAATTCTTTTTTAATGCCGTAGTAACACATCTTTTTACCGCACATCAACGACGATCATTTGATTTAAAAGGCAATCCAAATAGTAGATACATGCTCGCTGAAAAATTAACACAACCTGTTATCGACAATTTAAACGGTAGTAGTGCCGCTGCTCTAGCACAGTACGCACATGACGTTACTCCTCTCGCAAATATCACAACATTTGATATTAATGTATCAATTAACGCGCAAGCGGACATTGCATTTATGTACGCGTACACTAAAAAACAGAACACTTGGTCTATTGGTTATAGTTTATGGAAACGAGGATGTGAAAGCATACAACTGCGCAACTGCAACAACTTTCAAAACAATACCTGGGCACTTAAAGGCGATGCATACACCTACGGTTTTATAGCACAACAAACAAACACTAATGACCTTCCGGTAGGAACGCCTGTTGCACTATCAGCGATGGAAACACGCGCCTCAATTAACACGGGAACAAACTTTCCAGCAAAAGGCCTGAGTAGTGATCCTATTGAAAAAAACGAACAAATTAAACACGCGCAACAAAATACGCATATCAGTTTTGCACAAAAAGCATTTGCGGGGAATAATCAATACCTTGTTGCTTCGCTTGATGATACCAGTATCAACAACCAAATTAACACTTCTATTCAACCTGTTTTTATTGCACTTGAAGACATCAGCATAAGCAGTGCTGAAACAAGCGGATTTTCACAAAAAATCTTCACTCATTTTAATTATGCAATAGCAAGCGACTCTCTGACATATCCATATATTGGTATTGGTGCCGAAATTGAATTTGGAAGACAAGCAGGGCCAACTCCTGCTATCGGCGCTGATATATGTATCAATTGTGCGCTTTCTCATTGGGGTGTTTGGTTAAAAACAGGCGCAGCATTTTAATTTTTTGTCACTATCATTACAATCTATTGTATTTACTGACCATTACATTCTACCTTAAAAGCACTAAAGTACAAGGAGATGTCATGATACGAAAAAGCATAAAACTCATAGCAAACATTCTTCTCTGTTCAGCAACAATAAGCACAGCATCTGAGCAATTACGTGGTATTTCCATCTTTAGCCCTCGTGCACAAAATGTGAATGCTGCACGCGATATCGCAGGATGGCATCCATATATTCATCGTTACGAAGCACTCGATAATTATACCGCATTTTCTATTACGCCATCATACAATCAATCATTACGTCCTGAAAAAATTTCGTTAGCTCTTTTTAACAACGACACGTACATGCTTACCGGTAGTCAAGTTCCTGATCGAGCAGAAACCAATCAACTTCTTGCTGATTATTTTGGGCTATCTCCTGAGTATGCTGGTAACGCTTTTTTTAAGCCATTAATTCGCAATCTTTTTTTAGAAGTTGCATGGTATATTGGTTTTGATCGATGGGTACCGGGACTATACACACAATTTCGCGTACCCGGTGTATGGACACAATGGGATTTAAAATTATCTGAACAACAACTAGATCCTGATGCAAATGCGCCGTATCCCAAAGGGTACATGGCACCAACAGTTATCCCTGCGCCCTATCATTCATACACTGAGGCAATGACAGGAACACGTTCTTTTGGAGAAGTAGAACCGCTTAACTATGGTAAAATTGCAGGAGCGCAATCAAAAAGCGGTATCGCTGCACTTGAGTGGATCTTTGGATACGATTTTATCAATCGAGAAACAGCACATTTTGGTATGAATTTGCGCGTTGCAGCACCAACAGGATCGCGCACCCAAGGGAAGTATTTTTTTGAACCGCGCGTGGGTAACGGTAAATTATGGGAAGTTGGCATCGGATTCACGAGCCATGTACGCGTGTGGGAAAAAGATGCAGAACAGGAATTAGGATTTTTTGTTGATGTTAATTTAACGCATTTATGCAAAGGCACCCAACATCGCTCATTCGATTTCTGTGCTAATGGTTTTTATAGTCGTTATATTTTACTTAAAGAATTTGATAGTGAAGGCGAATTTATTGAAAAAATATTACCGGCTATCAACGTCACCACACTTAAATGTTCCGTATCAAATGATATTCAAGTTGATGCAGTACTCATGTTTGGTTATACCTACAATGATTTTATTTTTGATATTGGTTATAACGGATGGATTAGAAGTCGAGAAAAAGTTTCTATAAAAGGGCACATTCCCGAAAATAGATATGGCTTAAAAGGTGTTCAATATGCTGCAAGCCCTATAACAGGATTGCCACTTAACACTACTGAAAGCAGTGCAACAATTTTTGAAACACAACCCATTGTTTCTGATGGATTGTTACCCGTCTTTATTTCTACGCAAGATCTTAATCCAAAATCAGCAGCATCACCATTACTGTTAACGCACAAATTTTTTACTCACTTTGCACACACATTTTTAAATACACCAGAATATCCTATTTCACCCTTTATTGGTATCGGTGCTGAAATCGAATTTGAAGGTATTAATAGCAGAAACGCCGTCCAACCCGATAGAACAACTATGGGTCAGGCCAGCGTTTGGCTTAAAGGCGGAATTTCATACTAATTATGCAGTGCGTAACTCATGAACATACGAAATAACATCTTGGACGTTATGCATTTTTTCAACCACTTCATCATTGATTTCAATATTAAATTCTTCTTCTATTTTCATGATAATTTCTACCATGTCTAAAGAATCAACACCAAGATCTTGCAACGTTGAAGTCATTTGAATAACGAATGGATCAATATCCAATTTTTCAACAATAATACTAATAACTTTATCTGCTGTATCTTTCATTTCAATTGCCATATAATATCCTGTTAATTATTGTACGGTTTCTTTAAATAGTTCAATATCTGATTTTTTGGAGATCATCTTAATAATTTTTTTAGGGTACTTCTGTTTTAACAAAGCACCAACATGTTGCGCAGGTGTTACTACAATAATCATATCATAGGCATCAAGTGCTTCCAATACTCGATCGAAATGCAACGGTTCTCGTATGTGTCTAATATAACGATCTTTAATGTCCGCGCCATGCACCACAAGCTTACCATCAATGCCACTTAGCATTGGTGTCATCACATCTTTAAAATCAACTTTTTCAAGATAAATTTTAAATTGATCAATCACGGTATCCATCAATGCTGAATGTAATCCTATTTCCGGAACAAGATACTCAATACGAATATTAGGTTCATTCTCTACGATATTACACAGCTGTTGCACCGTGGTGCTATCACCCGTGACAATACTATCATGTTCATCATCATATATCGCCACTGATATCTTTTCGACATCATCATTGAGCATACGACATTCTTTTTCTAGTCGCTTACCTGAAATACCCGCAATACGCACCGCAGCAACATCCATCGTTTCCAATGCTTCTTGATAAAAGGCACACATTTTTCCCAACAAATATAATCCATCAGGAAAGCTAAAACAACCACTTGCAAATAATGCGGTTGTTTCACCATTATTGTATCCCGTGACAACATCAGGAACAATGCCTTGCTCTTTAAGTAAAGCACTTACTGCACTACCTATCAAAAAAAGTGATGTATACGCGTGCAATAATTTTGATATTTCCTCATCAGACGATGCAAAACACAATTTTACAAAATTAATATCAATGCAATTTGATGCTTCTTCAAAATATTCTTGTACAACGCGATATTCGTCATACAATTCTTTACCCATGCCAACATGTTGACTACCATATCCTGGAAACACTAATGCTATCTTCATTTCGTCCCCCTACTTTTATAGTTTTCATACTATAAAAGTAGCACGCAGGGACCTTAATCGCGCAATACTTTGTTCTTTACCAATAGCAAGAAGAAGATCAAAAACGCCGGGGCCCGATGATTTTCCAATTAATGCAAGACGAACTGGTTGCAGCAATGATACTAATTTTACACCTAACAAAGTCGCCTTATCTTTAATAACTGCAAATAAATCATCATGCTCTAATATTGATGTATTTTCAAGCACTGTAATTATCGTATCAAGATATATTCCAGCATCCGCAGTCATCCATTTTTGTACATCTTCAGCATTATATTCTGCTGGTCCATTATGCACCAGCATAACTTCTTGCGCTAATGCTTTAATCGTTTTAACGCGCTCTTGATACAACGTAATAACATTTTTAATGGTATTATTATTCCACAAAGAACAACGTGCTACAAAATCAGGTTCAATGTGCCGTACAATTATATTTAGTAAATCTTGTGCATCCATTTCATGAATATACACACTATTAACCCATGCAAGTTTTTCAAAATCAAAAATGGAACCTTTAGTGCCAATATGTTCTAAAGAAAAATATTCAATTAATTCTGATAAAGAGAAAATTTCCTGATTGCCATGCGACCAACCAAGACGCGCTAAATAGTTAAGCAATGCTTGCGGAACGTATCCTTCTTTACAGTATTCAATAACTGACGTTGCCCCATCACGCTTACTAAGCTTTTCACCACTGGGTCCCAAAATAAGCGGTAAATGAGCAAATAAAGGAACTTCATATCCACACGCTTGATACAGTAAAATTTGTTTTGGTGTATTAACTAAATGTTCTTCGCCGCGAATAATGTGCGTAATGCGCATAAAAGCATCATCAATAACAACAACAAAATTATACATGGGATACCCGCCTGAACGCAGAATAATAAAATCATCCAATTGATCAAGCGCAAAACTCATAGGTCCTTTTATCAAATCTTCAAAAATAATTTCGGTACAATCAGTTGGTAATTTAAAACGAACAACATGAGCACGTTGCTCATCACCATCGCACGCAACACGGTCACGACAATGACCATCATACATAACAAACGCATTATCTTTGTGGTTGGCTTCATAACGCGCAACAACATCTTCCGGTGAACAAAAACAACGATACGCTTTACCTACTTTAATCAAATCATATGCAATTCGTCGATGTTCTTCTATGCGATCACTTTGCGTAATAATTTCCTCATCATGTTCAAGTCCCGCCCACGCAAATGAATTAAGAATTGAATCACGATATTCTTGTGTTGATCGTTCAAGATCGGTATCTTCTATACGTAATAAAAACACACCACCAGAATGTCGTGCAAAAAGCCAATTAAACAATGCTGTTCGTAAACCACCGATGTGTAAATTTCCTGTTGGTGATGGTGCAAACCTCACGCGTATTTGTCGTTCGATACTCATAAAAACCCTATGCCTCGACAATAGTTAATGAAAGATACTCTTTAACTTGTTGAGCCCACGGAGATGGTGCTGCTTTTTCAGCAATCTGTTCATCAACAAGTGTACGCCACACTTCACGCGCTTGATCTATCTGATCATGCGCCCAATAATAACGCCCTAAATAAAATAGTGCTTCATCTTTAAATTGATTAGTTGCATCATACGCTAGCGCACGCAATGCTTTTACAGCATTTTCTTGATCTTCGCCTTTGTGCGTGTCAAGCTCAATCAACGCACGTTCCATTTCATACATCGGCATCAACTGCGATGGTGCATCCGCAACAATAGTATCAAGCAGCGCTAGCGCTTGCTCATAATTGTTTTGTTCCAATAAAATTTTCACTGCATAATTTTTATAAAAAGGGGTAATTGATGCACGAGCATGCTGCTTAAAACCTGTTTCAAATTTTGCCAACAATGTACTAAAATCAGCATCTTGCTTATAACGAATTTGATCATATTCTAAAGCAAGCATACCAAAATAATTTTGTGCTGATTTATTACATTCTTTCTTCCACATCATGAAAGCAAGCGCAATAAATAAACCTATAAAAAATAAAAATGTAGCATACCCTATTGCACGACTATTGCGATGCACTCTATACATAATTTTATCAAACATATTATTATGGCTCATTTTTTGATGTGACATCACCTAACTCCATGAAATGATTTTACTTACTATTGTATACTTTTATAAAAATACTTAATGTATTACAGCAAAGTACCATAGGTCGGTAAAAAAATAAAGAACCTTACGGTTGCAACTGACCAGAAACAAAAACTTTTTGTGAAACTTTTTGGGACACAATAGTGGAAAATGATGAACGTTTTGCCAAAAGAGACTTGAGCGTTTCATTAAAAGTAGGAATAATTTTTTGTTGCACTGTTTTATGAGCAAAAATAATCGCTTGCGTAAATGCAGCCGCTCTTGAAGATCCATGCGCAATAACTACTGGTTTATTAATACCCAAGAGTAATGCCCCACCCGTACGTGCATAATCAATTCTTTTTTTTATACGACTCAAAACCGGCCACGATAAACTTAACATTATTCTCGATAATAACGAATTTGATGCTTCTTCTTTCATCCAATCCATCACCGCATTTGCCGTACCTTGTATGCCTTTAAGTAAAATATTACCCGTAAAACCATCGGTTACCACAACGTCCGCACGACCAGAAAAAATATCACGCGATTCAATATTACCAATAAATTCAAGATCTGTTTTTTCAAGCATCTCAAATGCTGATTTAACAAGCGCTGAACCTTTATACGCCTCATGACCGTTAGAAAGCAATGCTACTCGTGGTTGCGCTATATGTTTTACTAAACGTACATACGCATAACCCATGTATGCAAATTGCACCAAATATTCCGGTTTACAATCAGGATTTGCGCCAAGATCTAAACAAAACAATGATCCAGAACTTGTCGGCAAAAAACTACCAATTGCAGGACGAATAACACCCGCAACTCTTCCTAGTATAATACTCGCTGCAGCCATTATAGCGCCGGAATTACCAGCAGAAACAAAAGCATGCGCTTTTCCCGAACGGACCGCGCGTAATGCACGCATAATAGAAGAATCTTTTTTTCTTAAAATGCCCCGAATAGGGTCATCATCCATTTCGATAACATCTGAACAGTGAACAAGCTCAATAGGCAATGTCCGCCAACGGGGACAATAATGAGCAAGAAGTGACATTATTTTATCTTGATTACCAAACAAAATAAGAGGAATGCCTTCTTTTGCTGCCGCTAATGCACCTTGAACAGCTTCTTGTGGAGCATAATCGCCCCCCATTGCATCAACAGCAATCATGAAACATTCCTCTTATTAAATAATCAATTTACGCTTGATCCGCTTGCGCTCTTTTAGCGTCAGCAGCAGCTTGTTTAGCTGTTTCTTTTAAATTACGAATTGCTAAGCGTTTTACTGCTCTTTCAGCTTTAGTAACAAGAATTTTAATTCCTTTATAGAAACCACATTTGATACACGCTGTATGAGCTGTTATTGGCTCTTTGCAGTTTAAGCAACCAGCAATTGCTTTAACTTTGAGGCCCTTATTTGCAAAACGTGAATCTCTACGGGCTCTGGAGCGTTTTCGTTTAGGTACTGGCATGACAACATCCTACTTAGAATAAAAAAATGTAACTTATTGTTTAATTCAATGTAAAAATAATACTCATTATAAAGGATTTATTAGAATAACGCAAAGTGAAATAGTTGATAAAAAGGGAGTATTTCCTCACCTTACGCACAATTCACCTGCCCTTGATGCTCATCATCCCACTTTTGTATATACTTTTTAACCACGGCCGCACGGTCAATAAAAAAAGGATGCTCTGCATCAAAAAAATAATGACTTACTCTTAAAAGCCGCATTTGATTCTTTCTTGAACACATTTTTAAACAAGGATATTTTTTATGACATTCTTTTATAAATGATACAGCGTCATCTTTAAAATACGCATAAAACTGTTCCAATTGCTTTCTATTCTCTGCATTTTCACACGCATATTCATCTGCTTCCCGCTCGCAATCACGAGCGCACATATTTTTTGCAATACTTAATGGAAACAACAAACTATTCAGTGTTCCATATAAAACCATAAATGAACAAAGTAGCCATTGATTCCATGATTGCGTACTTTCTGATAGTGACTTATATCCTATAAATACGCCTATCACACAATAAATTTTAAACCATTTCCATGAAATATTACTTCTAAGAAGAGCAATACGCTTATAATCCACATTTTTCAAATGCGAAGCTTCATGTTTTAAAACAATTGAACAAAGAGCGATAAAATTTTCTAACTTTTGATCAATCTCTCGCCATTTTTTTTCAGTTTCCAATAAAATGTTTTTCAACTTTAAACGCGCTTCACGTTTTTCCTGCAAGGTTAATTCTTTATTATACGCTACCGCTTCTTGCATCTTCCGATATTTATCAAACAATTCTTCATACAATTGGGTAGTATCCGCAAGCGCATTTTCCAGTGCCGCAGCAATATCGGGATGCATTATGAGCTTACCTGTAGGGAGCACACCAGCAAAACCCACTTTTTCACTTAAGCATACAATTATGGAAGAAGCATTAGAAATACCAAGCTTAGATAATTCATCTCTGACAAATTTTTGTACAATAGCAGGCGCTTGCTTTTCCTCTTCATTATCAATAAAAAAAAAGTTTTCCTCAAAAATAATTTTATGCGATTGCACTTGAGTAGGCATCATTGCCATTATTAATGCAATCGCATAATATAAATATAAAATCTTTTTTTTACTCACAAGAAGCCTATTCTTGGTGCTCATCATCCCACTTTTGCTTATATTTTCTTAGCCATGGAAAAGCGGTCAAAATCATAAGGATGTCTTGCGCCAGCAAATAAATAATCTGCTATTTTTTGATTCTTATCATCCCACTTTTGTATATACTTTTTAACCATAGCCGCACGATCAGAATAATAAGGGTGTTTTCTATCATCAAATAAATAATGCGCTAATCTTAACAACCTACTTTGATTTTCTTCTGAAAACCTTTTCAATAAAGGATATTTTTCCCAATAAGCCTTTTTAAAATCTAGCTCACCTTGATCAAAAATATTATACAATTGCTGTAGCTGATTTCTATTTTCCGCATTTTTACAAGCATACTCATCTGCCTCACTTTCATAGCAACGACTATATTTATGCTCAACAGCAATCATACCACAAAACGCACTTAGCATAGCCCCACAAAACAACATGACATGTTCGTTTTTTTTTGTACCATGAGCTAATAAACCACCTATCACAACAACTGGTAAATACCAAAACATAACCATGCCCTTACGAAGTCTCTCAAGCCGAAAACAATCAGAATGCTTCACGTGCCCAGCCTCATGTTTCATTACCATTGAATACAGTGCAATATCAGCATCCTTATACAATCCTTTCGCTTGTTGATTAATTACGGTATTATCAACACAAAGGGCTTTATTCAATCGCTGCGCAATATTTCGATTGATCATTACCTCACCAACCTTTGATACCCCAATATCTCCCTTGCAATTTTCATCACCCAAATACACTTTTGTAAATTGAGCATTAGGAATGCCACATTTTGCAAACTCATTTCTAACAAAATCTCGCACAGAAGGTGCTACTTCAATTTGAGAATTTTTTTTATCAGAAAAAAAAGTGACTAATGCTGCTCTTACCGTTAAAGACGTAAAAGAAGCTACAAATAAAGCCGCAAAACATACATTCAAAACAATCGTTTTTCTAATCATAAAAGCAGCACCTTATATTTTAGCCTCTTCCAGCCTCTGCAACAAAATCTCTTTCTGAATTCTAAGCGCCGCTACAAACGGTATCACTTCACCAAAAAGAAACGGTAGATCAACTGATTTTTCAGCTAAATGCGCTGAATCTTGACTACCAAGAATATCTTCTTTTAGTTGCACAAAACAACGCGAAAGCTCGCAATCAATCATGTGCAATTCTGCAGCCAATTGCTCAGAAAGCTGATCCAAATATTCTTTATCCGTTTCATGTACTGAAAAAATATTAGTCCTCAGTTCAATACTTTTATCAATCAAACGGACTTGATACTCATAAAATATTTTAGAATTGAGTAACGAAGACAAAATAGTTTCAGAAACTTTCGCAATAGGAGCGTAATGATTTTTCAACCAATCTTTTGCTTCATCTTGCAGTGTTTGGCAATATTCATTGGCATAAGCACTATTTTTATCAACGCTTTCAATAGCTTGTTCAATAAAAGTTATTTTAGATTGATCAACAGCTTGTGCTGCACTAAAAAAGCATGATACTGCAATTATGCCACCTAAAAATACTCTTTTCATCGCATTACTCCACTTCTAAAATGTTATCTTTTTTTATTTAATTATCAGCATCTTTTGGATGATTCTTATCCCAGTTTTTAAGATATTTTTCAGCCATTTCAACACGATCACCAGGGTAAGGATGTATGGGATCCTTTGGTAAATAAAGTGCCCTCAAAAGTCTTCTTTGATTTTTCTCAGAATAACTATCAAGATCCGAATACTGTTGATACTGAGCTTTTTCAAATTCCTCTACCCTTAAATCTTCTTTAAAAAAATCACGTAGCCCTTCAAGCTCTTTTTTATCTCTCGCATTTTTACACGCAAACAAATCTGCATTGCTCTCATCATATTGTCCATACAGCGCACAACCAAGGCCGATTAATTTTACCTTGACTGGCATGCTTGCAACAGCAATTCCAGAACGTGCAATAGTTGATTTCCAACTTGTTGGCAACTGACGCTTAAAAACCTTATTACCACAATAACTTAATGTTGAACATCCCGCCTGTACAGCCATTGGGATTAGCCCAATAGAATATATTCTCGGATTTACACCTGTTATTACATGACATGCTTCATGATTTAAAATACCCAATTGCTTTGCAATATATTTTTCATTCAAATCATCTTGGTCATTTAAATCACTTTCCTGCCTATTGACCAAATCTTCCCATGCCTTTACGCTTTTTTCCAATGGACTCCCAACACCGGACCACTTATACAATGAACTTGCCCTCTGATCAGCAATTTTCTTCCTGTCAGCATTAATTAACTTCCTCTGTTCTGCAGTACCAGCAAGCGCAGCCTCCAATTTCACTTCAATCAATGGACTTACGTATATAGCCTTATCGCTTGCTGACCAATAACCGCCAGAAAGCTTTGCTGACGAAATTATTGCCATTTCATCAGCCTGAGAAATCCCATGATACTTCAATTGACTTCTTACCAATTTATCAACAGCAGGCTTTGCGCTGACACCACTCACGGGTTTAAGACTTTCATTATATTGCTCACAACTCACCTCAAATCCCTTTTTTATCAAACAACCACTCGTAACGCCTTGCGCAACCCTAAGCGCTACTGTATAACGCATAGCAAAAACACCACTAGCAGCATTCAATAACACAACCGACAAAACGATCAAAATAACTCTTTTATTCATGTAATGGCACCTAAAGTAAAAATAATCAAAAACGATCTAAAATAATTACTTATTCAGCCTATCACGCCAACAAATTATGTCAAATAGAATAAGTCGAATAAAAAGCGCTATTCCTACTAAGCAATCAAAAATTATGCCAACTTATTCAATACAACACTTTTAATCAAAGCGCCGACAAAAAACACCCCCGTCATGGAGGCAATAGAACCAGCAATAGAGACATCCATGTAAAATGCAAAAAAATAACCAAAAACTGAAGAAAGAACCGCTATGACAACACTCAAACCCAATAAAGCTGGAACACGATCCGTTAACAAATAAGCCGCTGCACAGGGAGTAATCATAAGAGCAACTACCATAATAGAACCAACCGCATCAAACGTCGCCACTGCAGTGATGCTAGTCATAATCATCAAACAATAATAAAAAAATATCGGCGAAAAACCCGCAAAAAGCGCGTATGTTTCATCAAATGTTGTTATTAGCAACTCTTTATAAAAAAATTTAATAAACAACGCATTCATAATAAGCGTAGCGCCAACAACCCACAATGCGTAAGGACCACAATCAGTTCCCCACAACACTAAACGATTAAAAGGCACAAATGCTAATTCTCCTAACAAAACCATATCAACATCCAGGTGAATATTGCGCCCATATCGTGTTATAAGAATAACCCCTATTGAAAAGAAAAGCGGAAAAATAAGACCAATTGCCGCGTCTTTTTTAAGTCGTTTACTAACAATGATCATTTCTGTACAAATTACCGTCAACAAACCAGCGCACAACGCACCTATAATCAACAATGGTGATTCTAATTTTTGAACCCATAAAAACATACTCACAATACCCAACAATATTGCATGACTAATTGCATCACTCATCATTGCAACACCACGCAATACTAAAAAAGCTCCTGGCATAACGCATGCAATTGACGTAACAATAGCAACAAGCAAAATCTCACCTTGCAGCAATGAAATCATACTATTCTCCGCACTGGCGAAAACAACAAAGAAAATAATACTATCATCGTTGCAATAATCACAATCGAAGGACCCGTAGGTATATGATCAACACATGCACTCACGTACACACCAGCAACACACGATATACAACCAAAAAAACCTGCTAAAATCATCATGCTTGATAATCGCACTGTCCATTGACGCGCAGCAGCAGCGGGAGCAATAAGCAATGTACTCATGAGCACAACCCCCACTGCCTGTAAACCTACTACAATAGTAAGCACTAAAAGACCCGTCAGCACACATTCTATAACACACGCAGAATATCCCACTGATTGAATAAAGAGAGGATCATACACGTACGCACAGCATTCTTTCCACAATAGAAACAACACTAAAAAAATAAACAAGCTTATCGCCTGAATAATAACAATGTCAACCGGCAATAACGTCGCAACGCTACCAAATAAAAATTTATTTAAAACCGCCTGACTTCCCACCGGAATTTTTTGAGCAACCGTCATTAATACTAAACCAAGACCAAAAAAAACTGATAGAATAATACCCAAAATTGCATCTTTTTTTAATTTTGTATGCGCAACAACTATATTCATACACCACACACCACCTATACCAGCAACAACACCACCAATAAGCAATAACCACGGTTCTTTACTATGCGTTAGCAAAAACATTGCCACAATTCCCGGCAACGCCGCATGCGATATTGCATCACCCAGCAAGCTTTGTTGACGCAATAAAGCAAAACATCCAAGTACTCCTGCCGTAATGCCAAAAAGTGAAGCGCCATACATCACCAAAAATAGTGTATAATGCGCCATAAAAAAACTAATCATCACATCCCTTTTTGATCAGCATGGATACTCACCATCTGCGCAATCGCTGCTGAGCCATATAAACGCATTATATTTTCACTCGTGAAAATTTCTGATAAAGGACCGCATGCTATCGATGTTTTATTAAGCAAAAATGCCCAATCAAAATATAAAGGCGCTGTTAATAAATCATGATGAATCACAATAATAGTTTTTCCTTCATCACGTAATTTTTTAAAAAGAGCAATAATTATTTTTTCCGTTGCAATATCAACACCCGCAAACGGCTCATCAAGAAAATATATAAGTGCATCACTCATCAGCGCACGCGCTAAAAAAGCACGCTGTTTTTGTCCACCAGAAAGAATTCCAATGGGTTTATGTGCATAATCGCTTAAACCTACCATATCTAATGATTGATATGCTCGTTGATGATCATCATGACTCGGACGTGAAAACCAACCGAGTTTTCCATAGCATCCCATTAGTACCATATCAAAAACAGTAAGTGGAAAATCCCAATCAACGCTACTGCGTTGCGGTATATAGGTGATATTATTACGCACTCCATCAATCGGCGATCCCAATAGTGAAATCGTTCCAGAACTGTACGCAATTAATCCCAAAACTGCACAAAAAAACGTTGTTTTTCCTGCACCATTAGGCCCTATAACTCCTAACATAACACCCTGAGGAACAGTGACCGATACATCAAACAACACACTCTCTTTTTTATAAGAAACATTAAGGCAAGAAACTTCTAGCGCTGGCATGTGCGTGCTATTATTCATGATGTTACTCCAGCATATTTACGTACTACTTATTATTCTATTGTCACCGCATCACCAAGATACCGTACAAACGTATCAACATTATACTTTATCATCGCACAATACGTTGATGCATGCGTTGTACCATCTCCTAATGAATCAGAAAAAAGTTCATCACCAATTGCAACAGACCAACCCTGTGCTTCCACTGCTTTTTGTACCGCAATAATTGCACGTGATGGTACTGATGATTCCAAAAATAATGCTTTAATTTTTTTTTCTACAATGTACGAAGCTAACGTCTGCACGTCTTTTGTGCTAATTTCCGCATCAGTACTCAATCCTTGCAGACCAATTACATTACAATTATATGCACGACCAAAGTAACCAAATGCATCATGCGCAGTTACTATAATCCTTGTATCATGCTGAATAGTACTCATACGCTCACGTACATAATTATCTAATAATTCCAATTTTTGAATATACGCATCACCATTTTTTTTATACACCTCTGCATTACACCAATCAATCATCATCATATGTTCTTGAATAAAACGCACAACACGTATCCACAAAGTCACGTCAAACCACACATGCGGATCATACATATCATCAAAATCTGCAACGCGAAGCATGGATTTTTCAAGCGCATCAGCAACCGCTACCGTTTTGGTAAAGCGATTCATGCCGGTAAACATAGTTGCCATTTTGCCCTCTAAATGCAATCCATTATAAAAGATGATATCAGCAGACGCTAATTTATGAACATCACTTTCACGCGCACGATACAAATGAGGATCAACACCACATCCCATTAATGCATGAACTGTTGCTGCATCACCAACAATATTTTTTACCGTATCAGCAATAATATTGGTCGTTACAACAATCACTTTTTTTTCTTGTTTTATAGTAACATGTTTATGTGCAGCACAAAAAAAAGCCATCAAACCAATACTGATAACTATGGCAAGCATTTTTCTCATCATTGCGCACAAACCCACATGCCAACAAAGTTTTGAGACACTTTACCATCAAGCTGCAAATTAAAAAGTTCTGATTGAATCTGACTTACATCAAGTTCAGTTTTTTGAATAATATCATCCAACGATACTGGTATAGCACACGCACCAATGATAATTTTTTGCACATCCGTACATCCATCTAAAAGAGAGGTAGCTTTTACTGCAGTAGCATTATTATTTTTTGTTTCAACACGTTCTTTTTTAACGTATTGTACAGCATCATGCAACATAAGTTGCTTATCAGGCACTGCTGATCGCGCAATACCATATTCTTCTATAATATCATGCGCACTTGCAATAAGTTTTGCACCGCGCTTAATAAGATTATGACACCCAACACTCAACTCATCATCAAACATTCCCGGAATAGCAAAAACATCACGTCCTTGTTCAAGTGCGTAATGAGCGGTAATAAGTGCACCACTTTTTTCTGCCGCTTGCACGACTAAACATGCGTGCGATAATCCTGCAATGATACGATTACGCGCGGGAAAATTTCTCGCTAATGGTGCAAAACGCAATGGAAAAGAACTCAGTACAATACCACCATTACCTATAATTGCATCAAATAATTTTGTATTTGATAAAGGATACAAATTCAATAAACCGGAACCTAAAACAACAATAGTTTTTCCACCAGAATTCAGTGTAGCACGGTGTGCATGAGTATCAATGCCCAACGCTCCACCACTCACAACAACAAGACCTGCGCTAACAACATCAGGCACGAGCGTATGTACAACACGCATTCCGTAATCATTAGAAGCGCGCGCACCAACAATCGCCAAACACTTATCACGATTATTAAAGTCGCCTCCGCGCCAATACAAAATTATCGGTGGCATATAAATTTCGCGCAATAATTGAGGATATTCATCATCAAATAATGAAGCCCATTTAATATCATAGCGCGCAATAAGATCCAATTCTGTTGTAAGCATGATTTTATCAAAAAGCCCATCAACAACTTTTGCTGCTGTCGCTTCCTTTAAACCATACACCTGCATCCAATCTTGCATAGAAAAAGAATAAAGATCTGATGCTTTTACATCAGATCCTTTGTTTTTCATAATTGCTGCCACTACCGCCGAACCAACACCCTCAATAAGAGAAAGGTGCAATATAAAATTCCTATCCAACATGATGCCTATTAATCTTCTTTTAAGTCTTCTTCTGGCTCATCATAATATTCACCATCATCAGACAATTCATTATCTTTATCTTCTTCGTCTTCGTCTTCGACCTCATCCTCATCAGAATCATCGAAATCATCAGTATCGTCACTTTCAGTTGATTCATCATCAACCGGCAATGAACGCGTTTCTATTACCGTACCAGCATCTTGCTCATCATCACCTTCAATTGCAACATCCTCACCGCCTTCAAAAGCAGCAACATTATGTAATTTTTGAGTGCTATCAAGCCTAATTAAACGAACACCTTTTGCCTGACGTCCCATTGCACGAATATCATTTGAAGATAAACAAATAATTTTTCCTAATTCATCAATTAAAAGAATATTTGAATCTTCATGAACAATCGCAAGACCAATCACCGTACCGTTACGCTTATCAGTAGGAATAGTGCGAACACCCATACCACCGCGATGCGCAATACGAAAATCTGCTATACGAACTTTTTTACCATAACCATTTTCTGTTGCGAATAATATTTCACCATGATCAGCGACAATTTCCATACCAACAACGCGATCACCCTTTTTCACGCGAATGCCCATAACACCACTTGCTTGTCGTCCCATGGATCGCACTTCTTCCTCTTTGAATCGAATGCCTTGGCCACGTGATGTTGCAAGAACAATAGTATTATTGCCATTACTCAATGCACAGAAAATGAGTTCATCACCTTCACGCAACGTAATTGCACGAATACCAGTCGCACGAATTTTTGAAAAATCAGACGCATCAGTTCGCTTAATTACCCCTTCACGCGTCACCATCACCATAAATTTACCTTCCATGTCACGTGACGGAAGTAGTTTTACCACATACTCACCCGGTTGTAATGGTAATAAATTAATAATCGCACGGCCACGCGCAACACGCGATGCTTCAGGAACTTCAAAAGTGTTTAAACTATAAACGCGACCTAAATTAGTGAAAAATAAAAGCATGTCATGCGCTTTAGCAACAAAAACATCACGTACTATATCACCCTCGAGCGCGGTCAAGCCCATTTTACCTTTTCCACCACGACGCTGTACGCCAAATGCTGTAAGAGGCACGCGTTTAGTGTAACCCTTCACCGTCAAAGTAACGACTGCTTCTTCATCAGGTATTAAATCTGCTTCAGTTAAAATATCAATCGCGCCTTCAATTTTAGTGCGACGCACGTCTGAATAATTTTTCTTAATTTCTTCTAATTCTTTTACAATCTCTTGTTTAAGTACTTTTTCGTTCTCAATAATGGATTTAAAATAAATAATTTCTTTTTTTATTTCTTCCATCTCACTGTGTATTTTTTCTTGCTCAAGACCGGTTAAACGTTGCAAGCGCATTTCAAGAATTGCTTTACCTTGGCGTTCAGATAATAAGAAGCGTTTATTAAGCAAAATAACTGCTTCATTCGCCGATGGTGATTTTTTGATCAGCGCAATAACTTCGTCAATACTATTAAGCGCAATAATAAAACCAGCAAGAATATGCTCACGCTCTTGTGCTTTATTTAAATCAAATTGCGTACGGCGATAAATAATTTGCTGGCGATGATATAAAAATTCATGCAATAATTGACGCAATCCAAAAATTAATGGCTGATTATCCAAAAGACCCAGCATTAAAATGGACACTGATGATTGTAAATTAGTATGTTTATATAATTGATTTAATACAACGCTCGGTATTTCCCCGCGTTTCAAATCAATAACTAAACGCATACCTTTTTTATCAGATTCATCTTTAATATTAGAGATACCATCAATAATTTTATTTTTAACCAAGTCTGCAATTTTGATAGTAAGATCTGCTTTATTAACCTGATACGGTAATTCACGAATAATAATCGAAGCGCCTTTGCCTTGTTTTTCTTCAAAATCAACAACACCGCGCAAAATTAAATTACCACGCCCTGTCTTGTATGCTTTAACAATACCAGCACGACCACAAATAATACCACCGGTTGGAAAATCTGGCCCAGGAATCAGTTCAAAAAGTGTTTCATCAGCAATATGTTCATTTGCTAATAATGCTAATAGCGCATCAACAACTTCACCCAAGTTATGAGGAGGAATTGATGTTGCCATACCAACAGCAATACCCGCAACGCCATTAATTAATAAGTTTGGCAACCTGCTCGGTAATACTACAGGTTCAACTGTTGATTCATCAAAGTTAGGAACAAAACCAACCGTTTCTTTTTCTATATCAGCCAAAATTTCTTGCGCGATTTTAGCCATACGAACTTCGGTATAACGCATAGCCGCCGCATTATCACCATCAATAGAACCCCAGTTTCCTTGACCATCAAGTAAAGGATATCGTTTAGAAAAATCTTGAATTAATCCTACCATAGATTGGTACACCGCTTGGTCACCATGCGGATGGAATTTACCAAGAACATCACCAACAACACGCACCGATTTGTGATATGGTTTATTATAAAAAAAACCAAGTTGATGCATGGTGTATAAAACACGACGATGCACTGGTTTTAAACCATCACGAATATCGGGTAAAGCACGACTAACCACAACAGACATTGCATAATCAAGAAAAGAATCTTTCAACTCTTTTTCAATGAGCATCGGTTTAATAAGAGAATTTTTATCAATAGTAGGCGACATGGGATTTTTCATCAAATTAACCCTTTTTCTCATCAAAAATCTTTATAAAAAAAGCTTATAATACACTGTTAGTATAGCTTGAAAGAGCAATTATAACAAGATTGTTTACGCACTACATTCTTGTGCTCAACATAATCAATTTGTAGAAAAATTTTCTTATGATCGATAATGCGATATCATACCTTCTCCCAAAAAATTATGTATTATATCTGTCATATTAGAAACACTTAATCGTTTGTAAGTTGTCGCCAACCAACCATCACCTTGTTCAGCTGCTTGCGCACCACGATCAACTTGTTGCATTACTGCCTCATCAACCGAAGTTTCATTTTCAACTACCTGAATTTCACCAGGCTGCGTTAAATCACCGTCTGAAAAAGATGATGATGACTCTGCATTTGTTCCATAATCAGTCTCATCGCATACATACGCATCACGCCTATTTTCACTTTTTTCTTCAGATTGTTGACTATCAAATGACGTTATCATAACCGCTGGATTTCCTAAAATTTTTCTATTACATGCAGCAATAAAAGCCATTTTGCGCGCTATATTTGAAGTAACTCCATCTTCAAAGTCGTCCTGAGAATATGGCGATTCATCAATGTCATCATGAACATATGGAGCATATTTTTTATTAAATTCCTCTTCATTCAATTCTGATGCATCAGAAAGTATTTTTACCACTTCAGTTTCTTTAAAAATATCCCAAAATTCACCTGAGGCACCTAAAAAATATTCATCATTATTTTTTAACGAAATACATGCATAATTAGGAGACTCAATCCATTCTACTTTTCTACAACGGTCACGCAAGCCTATTTTTTTATCAATCTCTTTTATTAACACATAATTCGATGTAACTTCGACAGGCTTGTACGTTTTTGTATACACAGCATCACCTTCTCCTTGCACAATACCTCGCACATCACCAAGCCACAATAAATGCAATTTTTTCGCTTCGCACTCAACACAAGAAACCAAAAGATTAAATCCTTTTACAGGAGAAACGCAACTAACACTCATCAGTTTTCGACATGAAGCGCATGCATACAACAAACTTTCCTTTATCGATTTTTTTTCTGCATACGCCTGCTGAAATAACGGAAAAAAATTATTTCGCATTGATTCACACAATTCACGCTCTTTGTGATTGTCAAAAATCCCACTACACCATATTTTTCCAGTAGCGTCATTGCTATTCTTCACAACATCATATAAACACACATAATCAGGATCTCCCCCAATTCTTTGTAATGCATGGCCACCCATGCGAACATTAATACTATCATCACCCCTATTACCATTTTTTATACCATTCCAGTTCTGCATACCATTCATGATGCAACACCACAGCAAAAAGCACACATACACTTTTTTGATCATTACTCACCCCTTATAGTAACCAATAACCTAACACGTTTATCATTGCAAAAAACAAAAAGAGCGTGCTAGAAAAACAAAACCTAAATTCTGTTTTTTTTAACAAGCTCTAATATTTTTGTACTCTGACACTGTTTAACAAGTGTAAGTGTTATACATTTATGCAGGCATTATCTGTTTGCGCAACTCTGGCATTAAAGAAATCAAACAAAACAAAATAATTCCGCCCAACGCATATTTATGATGCCCCCACATACGCGAGAATATTCCATAAGGATGAATCTTTTCATCTAAGCCTTCTACGGTACATCGCTGCGCCTTTGGTCGTCCCTCAGGAATTAATTCACATCTCTCCTGCATGCTTGATCCAGCCTGGGCAATATTATCCAAAAAATCTCCATTCATCACTGATAAAAATTCTGGCGACATCTGCATATGACCAACATCATTAGTCGTCAGCAAGTAAGCATTCTTACCACTAAAGGTATCACACAATCGCCTTAAATCATCATTAAGCCATTGTATAACTTCATCTTTTTCTAAAAAGTGTAACAACACGGGAGCCGTAATTTTGCCTTTTAAAACTTCAATTCTATCGATAGGCTGTTCATGATTAGAATCGTAATTAAATCTGCTTATTAATGGCACTATAAACTTAGCAATCATTTTTGTATAAAATTCTTTTAAATATCCTCCTGACACACTCGCCAAAGCAACACCCGCAAGCCCTACTGCTGGTTGCATATCAGGCTCAACATCATGCAAAATTTTATCAGCACCAGAATTCATCAATGCCAATGACCCTGCAGTATATGTAAGCGCTGTTAATGCTGAACCGGGAACGGCAACAGCATTGTATCTTTCTAAACTTAAAAGAGGCACACTCGCTATGAATGCACCTTTATTTATAGCCGCTATAATTGCTTGCGCATCTTCTCTGGATTTTACCAATGACCCTGCAAAATAATCTTTATTTTCATCAAACGTAACAAGACTCTTAAGACAATTAAGCGCTATTCCTGCTCCTACACAACGACCGACAAGAATAATACGCTCTTTATTATCTTTAATAACACGATTGTAAAGCTCATTTGCTAATACATGTACCGCCGGTATTAGTAAATAATACTGCTTCACTCCATTTGCCTGGCGCATCAGGATACGCGGGCACTGACAAAGAATCACCTAACCAAGCAAATTTTTGGGCACTAGAACTAATGAATGTCTCATCATTATCGCCCAAACGTATTGCTTTACCCTTAGAATCTTCTATAGTTCTATTTTTATAAAAAGTAACAACTCTGTCCTTACCTGATATTTTTACTTTAAAATTATCGTTATACAAAATTAGTGATTGCTCTAAATAAGGGTGGGAATAAATAACATGCGCATTTGATAATGCTGTTTGTTTTTGTTGCTCGCTTGCATGCAATGATACATAAAAACAACATAAAATCATTAATAAATTACTATGTTTAATCATATTAAATTAACTCATTCTTATTGGTTTTATTAGAAAAATACTTTTCATTAAATGCTTTCATTGCATCATCAAATTGTGGTGAAGGTGAATTATGCCAACCGTCAGTACTTTTCACCAAAGTCACATTTTCATTATTAACGCTTAACGCATCAAACAACTGATTCATTTCTCGTTCCTGATTTGCCAACACTCCATCATTTTCATTATGATGCAACATTACAGGACAAGTAATTTTTCCTCTTAACATTTCAACTGACTCCAAAGGAGTTATGTGTGACGGATCAAAATGTCCATTCGTGATCACTGGAAGAACTGTTTTAGTTATGGCTGTAGCGATCCCTTTTTTAACAGAATTACCAAATAAATAGTTACTCAACACACCACTTCCCAAAAATCCAGCTATTACCGCATACGGTACCATTTTTTCTGACATATAAGGGGAAATTTCTTCTTTAACTAACGACGCTAAATACCAATATGCTACTGCTATAACTGCAAAAATCAATCCTCTGCCTATCAATCGGCTTGGTGTTGCAATAAGATTAACGTTACGCATGTCCAGTAAAGGTGCCTTAAGAACCAATGCTCCTTTATTAATAGCCTTTATTATTGCTTCTGCATCCTCTTTTGACTTAATTTTACTATCGCAAAAATAATCTATATTTTTTTCATCCTCAACCAACTCAACTAATTTACCTAAACAATTAAGCGTTGTTCCCGCACCACAAGAAAAGCCAACATGATAAATCTGTTCAGCTTTATGGTCAATGGCTGCATCATACAGCTCATTCGCTAGCTTATGGACAGCCGGTTTTGTATAGAAAACAGCTTTATCCATTCTCCCCGGAGCATCAGGGGCAATTGGTGACAAATTAAACATCTTCTTAGGAGATACATATTCCCGCAAATTATATTGATTAGCAAACGGGCTTCCGCCATAATAGTAAAATGATTCAGGCCCACCAGGCTCACCAAAACCATGAGCATAAACCATAACAAATGAATCTTTTGGACTAGAATCAAAGCCCTGTGAACCATTCAACCCACCAACAACAAGCAAAATTGATAAAATTAATCTCATTTTCATCGATAAAACCCCATTTAAACGTCTCAATAAATAAAATTACGCCACAACACTCTAAACAATCTATTAATATCCATAATACCTATTTTCAAAAAAATCTCAAATTGAAATCTATGCCTACAAAGAAAAAGAGCCTGCTAGAAAAACAAAACCTAAATTCTGTTTTTTTAACAAGCTCTAATATTTTTGTACTCTAACGCTGCTTAACGGGTATGAGTGTAATAGTAAATGCCACCAAAAATCGCCGCTACTGATAATGCTGCCGCAGCTTGTTTTGCTCTGGCAGATTGTTTACCCCACCAATTTTTCATTTGACTCAAATATGACTCATCTTTAGGCTGCAAAACAATTGATCTTTCTCGTTGATTATCAACAACTGATTGTTGAGATGGCTTATCTACCAAATACTTCACCATTTCATCTGAAGTCATAGCTTGAACTTTTAATAATTCTTCATTTTTACTGTTACCAGACATATTGACCACATTAACTGCAATACTGCCCAAACTTGATACTACTTTCTTTGGTGCTATAGACCCTTGCTGACCACCAATTTTATCCTGCCAATTAAGCTCAAAAATCAAAATCTTTGCCAATCCATACTCATTTACAAAAAGACCCCAATCACCTTTACTATCCCTGTTTTTCTTGAATTTTTGCATAAAAGGACCTTTTTGTGTCGAATGAAAATTAGGGGTTGCCACAATAACATAACGGTTGTTCTCAGATAAGTTTGCTGTTTTATACATCCTCTCCTCTGATGCTACTGCATACGCCATCAAATCTGGCGATCCACACTCAATAGCCGTTTCTACCTCACCATTATTTTCAACAAAGACTACACCGTCGCTTTCGCACGCACAATGCAATTGATTTGTTTTATGATCAAAATGAACAAAGACCATCGAACACTGTTTTGGTAGCGCATTTTTATACTGATTTACTATCTCTTTAAACGCACTGCTTTCTGCTGGCAATGACTGCATACTACTTGTTGCATTCTTTTTATCCTCAAATGAAAGCTCACAACCAGAAACGCCATATATTTTTATAGGTTTATCAAATGTAAAAAAATTCCCTGATGGATATTTATCAATATTAGAAAAACGCGTTTCCGTAAAGCTTTTCTTCATTGCACAAGCACTACCTACCACCACGCACAATAACAAAAATACCACTTTTTTATTCATTGCAATCCTTTGAATCAAATATCTCTATCGATACTTTAACTATAGCAATTAAAAAAGTTAGTTATCAATAAAAAAAGCCATGCACTTTTTATGTTGCATGGCTTGAAAATAAAAAAGCTAAAACAACGAAACAATGCTCTCTAATCCCTGCGCCGAAACCTTATGAAACAAAGGAGCTAAAAGACATACAACAATTTATAAAAACTATCACATCAAAAAATTACAGGCTCCATTTGAAGCTCAGGAAGGCACTTTACATCAAAAGTCTGCAATTTGAAAGTCAAATTTCCAAATTGCAGACTTTTGACCAATAAGTCGACCTACAACACATAACCAACCTTACACTTCAAAAAATTTCAGAAACTCCACATTTTACAAGCAAACCAGATCATTTTATACTGATTAAACAAGTTTTTTCACAAAAAACCTATACTATAACCCCTATGATGAGAATACCATGAGTGAACGCATTCCTAATTTAAAAGACTTTACCCCCGATAAAATAAGAAATTTTTCGATTATCGCGCATATTGATCACGGAAAATCTACCTTGTCAGATAGACTCCTGGAAGTTTCAGGTACTATCACGCAACGCCAAAAAAAAGAACAGTTTCTTGATAAACTTCAAGTAGAACGTGAACGCGGCATTACCGTAAAAGCGCAAACAGCTTCTATGTTTTATGAATATAAGGGCGTAAAATATCTTTTAAATTTGATTGATACACCAGGACATGTTGATTTCACGTACGAAGTTTCTCGTTCATTGTACGCGTGCCAAGGAGCACTGCTATTAGTTGACGCAGCACAAGGCGTTCAAGCGCAAACAATGGCAAATTTCTATCTTGCATTTGAGCAAGATCTTACCATCATCCCCATCTTAAATAAAGTCGATTTACCTAACGCTGATCCTGAAAAAATAACCAACCAATTTGTTACTCTTTTTGATTTTAAACCAGAAGAAGTAATCAAAGCTTCAGCAAAAATAAATTTAGGTATTCCAGAAATTTTTGCAGCAGTTATAGAACGCATTCCTAGCCTTGAAGTATCATGCGAAAAACCACTGCGCGCCCTTTTATTTGACTCATGGTTCGATGAATATCGTGGCGTAGTATGTTTAATTGCTTTACACGACGGTATTATCAAAAAAGGTGATACCATAAGTCTCGCGCAAGCAAGTTCAAATTATGAAGTACTTGAAGTTGGTCTTATGTACCCAGAACCAACGCCTACCAATATTTTATACGCAGGCCAAGTTGGTTATCTCATTACCGGTATGAAAACCATCAAAGAAGCACAAATTGGCGATACTATTTATCATAGTAAAAAACCTGTTGAACTCTTTCCTGGTTTCAAACCAGCAAAACCAATGGTTTTTGCCGGCATTTTCCCCGTTGATAGCGAAGATATAGAATTGCTACAAGAAGCGATTGAAAAACTTACACTTAATGATGCCAGCGTTTCTGTTGAAAAAAAGACTTCTGTTGCACTGGGCATCGGTTTTAGATGCGGTTTTCTTGGCATGCTTCATATGGAAGTTTTCAAACAACGATTAGAACAAGAATACAATATTGCCGTTATTGCAACAGCACCCAGTGTATTATATCAGATTAAAATGGCACATACGGGTAACATTATTACCATAGAAAACCCATCAGATTTTCCTGAACGTAACTATATTGATGAAATTTTAGAACCAATGATTGATTCAACCATTATAGTACCGCAACAATACCTTGGAAGCGTTATCAAACTGTGCGAAGACAAACGGGGCGCTCAGCAGAATCTTACCTATCTTGATGATACACGTATTATTCTAAAATATCGCCTGCCACTCAATGAAGTTGCTATGGAATTTTATGGCGAACTTAAGTCCATCAGTTCTGGATATGCAAGTTTTGATTATGAATTTTCAGGATATGAACCAGCAAAACTCGTTAAAATGGATATTTTACTCAACGGTAAGCCAGTCGATGCGCTATCTATTATTGTTCATATGGACCGCGCGTACTACATTGGGCGTGATCTTACCCAGCGCCTCCAAAAAGTTATTCACCGCCAACTCTTTGAGGTAGTAATTCAAGCTGCTATAGGAGCAAAAATTATCGCGCGTGAACGCGTTGCGCCATTGCGTAAAGATGTAACAGCAAAATGTTATGGTGGTGATATTTCCCGAAAACGTAAACTTCTTGATAAACAAAAAGAAGGTAAGAAAAAAATGAAGCAAGTCGGCTCTGTGGAAGTACCACAGGAAGCGTTCTTATCACTCCTTAAAAAGTAAATATAATTTTTTTATAGTTTTTCATACAAAGGCCCTGATATTTCAAGGGCCTTCTTTTAACGCCAAACCACCTGACGCCAAATCCAATCTGGCAATATTTATACCATAATCTATTATTTTGCACTCATTTTTTAGTATCATAATAGTTGACTACAAGAAAAATACTATCTTAAAAAGGGTTAGTTATGAATAAAAAACAACGCCTTATGGCGACTATTTTATTTTCAATGCTCTTGTGCGTAGCAAACACAACATTCTCACGCGGAGGTGGTGGTGGCGGCGGACATGGCGGTGGTAGAAGTTTTGGCGGCGGCGGTGGCCGTGGTGCTGGTGGTGGCGCACGTGGTGCAGGCGCTGGTAGAAGTTTTTCTGGTGGAGCAGGTCGCTCAGCAGGCGCTGGTAGATCATCTTCTGCTGCGGGAAATCGTGGTTCAAATGCTTCACGCGGACAAGGCAACCGTGGAAATCAAGGAAATCGCGGCAATCGTAACAATAATAACAATAATCGCAACACTAACGTAAATAATTATAATGGTGGCGGATATGGTGGATACGGTTACGGTGGTGCATGGGTTGCACCAGTTCTTGCAACAACAGCTATAGCGGGAACAGCAGTTGCTGCAGGAGCAGCTTCAAGTTCTAGTCGCGCAGCAAACGATGCAGCATCATCTGCAGGCCGTGCAGCTAACAGCGCATCACAATCAGCAGCTGCAGCAAATAGAGCCGTTGATAGAGGAACACAAAATTTTGGTAGACCAATTAATAACAATGCAGCAAATAGACCAGCAGCGCCAGCAAGTAGAGAAAATGCAACACGCGAAGCACAAAACGCTCAACCAGTAAACTCGCGTAATGCTAACAGAACCAATCAAGCAATTTCTCGTAACGCACAAGCTCAACGTGCACCGCGCGGTGGAATAACAACACGTAATAATTTACCAAATCGTTTCAATGTTGATGGACATCGAGCGTATGGTTTTTATCATGGCGGACGTTATTATGCAACGTGGTTCTGGGGTGGCGTTCCATACTATTGGTACGGTGGAATATGGACACCGTGGCTTGACTTCTGGGCTCTTTACCCATGGTGGTACGATTACTACTACACACGTAATGATAACGATTTAAGTTTTTACGATTGTGATAATAACTACGACTGCCCAGATGGCGATTGTCCACCAGCATGCGACAGATATTATAATTAATTTATACAAAAAAAATGGACAGTGTTCTTACTACAAGAGCGCTGTCCATTTTTTTGCGTCTTATTTTTTGCCCAACGCAAGCTTCTTGTGATATGCTCAAAAATAATTTATTGAGAAATAAACGCAAGGGCGATACACATGACAGACATAATAATTGAGAATGAATCGCATAAAAAAGCACACAATGATCACATTTTTGCAGGAAATATTTTAATTTTATACGCCTATGATGTTGGTGAAGACATCAATCTTAAAAAAATAGACATTGCACCCGACATTGTCAAAGCACCACTTCACTTACCAAAACATTTTAAACAATACCACGCACCACTTGCAATCGAACGTCCTCACCCTCACTCTACGTCTTATTGCATCAGCAGCAAAATACATAGTTTTGGCGCAATTTCACTTACCTATAAAATACCTTTTACCGATACACTTGAAAACGTGCGACTTAACTGCAACAAACTAGCACAAAAGTATCAAGAACAAAGCATTATTGATGCAAAATCAATTTATCGCAAAATACACCCTTTTATTACTCATCCTAAATTTTTTCAAACAAGCGCTGCATACGTTATTGTGCAAGTCAATCCGCTTCCTGCAATTCTTGATTTAGCACAACTGCAAAAACAATACGGAAGCACCATCGCGTCAACACTCCGCTTTGAAACAGAAATTTTATCAGAATTTCAAAAAAATGAGATTCTTGATTCTTCAATTGGTTACTTTCGCGGCAGCTTAATCGTGATCGATATCGATGCAGCATTTGTTTATGAAGAAGATTATGATGATATTATCGACCTTTTTGAATTTGCCAATATCCAACAGTTAGAATTGCGCTTTTTTGACAGACTCTTGGATCAACAGCTTGATATTATTTATGAACATGAAACAAGAAAATTACCATGGGGTGCATACTTACCCTTTTTTGGTACTTTTTTCAGTGACCCCGTAGGACAATTACGAAAATTGAAAGTGGACATTTCAGTTATTACTGAACGATTGGAAAGTAGTATAAAAATTGCAGGAGAGCCCTATCTTTCTGAAATTCATAATACATTAGTAGATAAACTTGATCTTAAAAATTGGTCAAACGGAATTGATAGAAAACTATCAATCATTGAAGATATGCAAACTGTTTACCAACAAAAAATTGATACTAATCGCGAAGATATTTTTTCAGTATTGGTTATTATTCTTATTTTTGTTGAAGTAATATTTGGATTCTTAAACTATCTACGCGGATAACATATTAAGCGAAGGGGACTTTCAAAAGAAATCCCCTTTATCCAAATTTCCTATTGAGCAACACTCACAATGGCTGGCCGAATGACTTTGTCATGCATGGTGTATCCCTTTTGCATCACTTTTACAATTTGACCTGCCTCATGATCAGGTGACTCAACCTGCAAAAGCGCTTCATGATATTGAGGATTAAATACTGAAAAATCAGTAATTTCTTTCACGCCAAATTTGTGTAATAACTTCTCAAGTGATTGATAAATCATTTCAAATCCCGCAAGCCATGCCACGCCTTCAGCGTTTTCACGTGTACGTTCTTGATCCAATGCACGTTCAAAATTGTCAATTATAGCAAGAATATCCACAATAACCTTGCTTTGCGCTGTATTTGACCACTCTATTCGCTCAATATCAACACGTTTTTTATAATTTTGAAAGTCTGCCGATAACGACAAATATTTATCCGTCCAAGCAGCAACAGCTTGAGTTATTTGATCAGTTGACTCTTTTTCTGCACCACTTTCTTGTCCAAATTCTTGTGATGTCTCATTACTTCCTGTTTCGCTATCTCCACCAAAGCCAAAAAATTTTTTAAATTTATCACCATCATTCATAATGAAATCCCCCTTAGAAATTAAATTGCTGCATAATAACTATTATTTTAGTATAACAAATGTAGACTGACCAGCAAAGGCCGTAATATAAATATCATTTTTCATTATTTTTTTTGCATACACCGCTAACGTGCTTTATACTAAAAAAATAAACCATGAGAACTTAAAGGCCCACCAGATGAAACATCTTCTTAATCGCATTGCTCTATTAACCCTTGCAATGCAATTATCACTCATAGCCTTTGATAATCCCCACTTTTATCGTGCAACAAATTTATTTCCTGAACCTCGCATCGAACACGACTATTTAGGTTCTTTTACTGCTACATTAGGCAAAGGCTCAACAACTAAAAGCCGCAACGGCAACCATAAAATCGTGCCACTTTTTGATATCTACGGAATAAATTCATTTCCTATAAACAATATAGCAATCGATTTTTCACTCGACGGAACGTTCAAAATTATCGAATCCAACATGCTTTTAGTGCAAAATTTTGCTCGAGGATTTCTATTATATTTTCATCTACCTCTACGAAATTTGCAAATAAAAGATCTTAATTTTATTAATCATAGTACTGTGTCAGAAGAACTATTTTTATCTCAACTCGGTACTATACTTGCAAATAATAATCTCAACGCCAATCCCACCAATCAAACAGGAGTTGGGGATTTCACTGCCTTAATAGGCGCAACACACAATTACCAAAACATGCAACATCTTGATTATATTGATGGAACATTAGCTCTTGGCATGCTCGCGCCAACAGGAAAAACAAAAAATGAGCATGAACTATTTTCACTGCCTCTAGGCTATAATGGCCATTGGGGATTTCCTATAAACATTATGTTTTCTCTCGGGTGCTATGAATGGATTACCATCGGTGCGCATGCAAGTACATTATTTTTTGCACCACGCACGCAGAATATACGAATTAACACCAATAATGATCACTACTCAGGCATTTTACAAGTTGATCTTATTCCCGCCTCAGTCAAAAAAGGAATGATCTGGGATACTGGAACATATTTTAAAGCTGATCATTTTGCTTATGGCTTATCTTTTACTGCCGCTTATTCATACGCAGGCGAACGAAAAACTATAGTAAATCTTTGCCACCAAGACGATACAATATGCGCAAATTTCAATCATAACGAAGCGCTTAAAGGATGGAATATGCACACGCTTCAACTGTATGCGGAATATGATTTTGCCAAGCAAGACTCCAAAGTTGGCACGCGTATCGGTATTTTTTATAACTACCAACTTGGTGGGACACGTGTATTTAAAACAAATATGAACGGTGGAACATTTGGATTAGATATTGCATGGGATTTGTAACTGTTTTTTCATTGCGGCAAGCATGTGCTGCATACAACTAATTCGATCATCCGCGGTCATTATGCCATCATTATTATCATCAATCATTCGATCAATATTATGCAAAAGCGCAGCAAAATAGATAATATCTTCTTCAAGTAATTGTTGATTATTTTGAACCATTTTTTCCAAACAAAAACGAGCAAATGCACACTTACCTAAAACAATGTCCATTTCTCTTGCAGAAATCTCTTCACACTTATTATTGATAAGCAATAAGCATACTTTATTCCACACAAAAATTGCCGATGATAATCCCTTCTCATACCAACTTTTAGAAAAATAATTATCAAAAGAAGTGAGAGATGCTTGAAGATTCAACGTCACTGTGCACGATGCAGCAATAATTATTATACGCGCATACATGCATACTAAAATAATGCTTCTTGTTTCTTTGGTAACATGCATAATCATTCTCCTTGCTTACCCATGTATTTATCTTGATTGTTGCAAAAATAAATATTAAGTGTCAATGGATATTCAATTATGCAATTAAATGACAATCAAAAAACCTCACTTTTTATCGTGAGGTTCTCATAAATCTACACAACCTACAACTATCAAAACGGTAAGTTGTCCTCAAAGGGTTGCTCATCATTAAACTCGATTTCTCCTGTAGAAGGCATTGCGCTTGCTTTATTTTCTTGCGCACTTTTTGCGGCCTTCACGCGCGATTGAGCTTTGCCCAATTGCTCAAGAAGATCACGCTCTACAGGATTATTTTGATTCAGCTGAACGCCACCACCTGATATTTCTTCCATAGTATCTTCCATGGGCGCGCCAAATGATGCTTCTGCTGATGCATTATTTGATAAGAAAACAACACGTTCTGCAACAATAGAATGCTTGCTACGCTTTTGTCCTGCTTGATCCGTCCATGAATCTAATTTAAGACGGCCTTCAACTAAAACAGCTCTACCTTTTTGCAAATACTGACGGCAACTCTCTGCTTGCGTCCCCCAAACATCAACATCAACATAGCACACTTCTTGTACCATAGATCCTGTTTGTCTGTTATTAAATTGACGATTACTTGCAAGTCCTAACCGACACACACCCTGACCTGATGCAAGACTACGATATTCAGGATCACGTGTTAAATTTCCAACCATAACAACGCGGTTATATGATGCCATTATCGTTCTTCCCCATGATGTAAAATTACATACTATTTTTTACTATTAAACCAATAAACACTTTTTGATCATAACAAAAAAATAACTTTTGCTAAGCACTTTTTGCATTAATTTTCAAAAAAGGATACTTCAAGAACATATTTTTAATAATTCGTCGTTTGGTTTCAACAGTAAATTGTTGCGACTCAAGTTTAATAATATCCGCCAAAAATTCACCACGCATATTATTTTTAATCGGTAAATATTTAACTGCTTTCTTTTTAATGCCATCAAGTAAATAAATTAATTTACCATACAGCAGATCATTAAGTGGTGATTCTGATTCTATAAACAATGAGTTAATTTGCACTAATGCCAAACGAATTTCGGAATAATCATCTTCTTTAAACCAATCGTATGTTTTTTTCGCCGAATAACCCAAAGCACCAACACCTAATAAACCAGGACCGAACAAGGCAATATTCTTTATTACCCTAAACTGATTTAAAATATGATAAGCCAATAAATTAGTGTAAACCAAACCAGCCTGAACAATCTCTTCAGGATAAGAAGCAATGGCAGTTTTATCTTTTTTTATGCTATAAAAGAAATCTAAGTATGGAGCAATATTTCCTCGTTTTTCCTGCTCTACTATATATTTAATTTGCTCAT
>Ga0207149_1018_pt1 | contig 34897 bp, 28 predicted proteins | sample Alteio_BWMinHeat_31_FD_153563 | JGI IMG/M metagenome (GOLD analysis project Ga0207149, IMG submission 153563) | Enriched cells from forest soil in Barre Woods Harvard Forest LTER site, Petersham, Massachusetts, United States -... | ecosystem: Environmental > Terrestrial > Soil > Temperate forest >... | reverse complement strand
GGAGCAGGAGATCGGCAACTTTCCCATATTTCTCGCTATGGCGAGTGAAGAGATCATAGCGCAACCCCAGGTTGATGGTTAGGCGGTGGGTTATTTTCCAATCGTCCTGGACGAAGGCGCCAAAGTTGATATTCCGCCACGCTCTGATGTTGCTTGCCAGGTGCGCGTTCCCCATCGATTTACCTGTCTTTGGGTCTATAGCCCCAGGGTCAACCCCATTCGCTTGTCCCGCAACTTGTCCCGATGCAAAGAAAATACTATCGACGAAATAAATAGAGGGACGGCCCACGTTGAATTCGCTGTTTTCGTAGTTACGCGCCAACTCGCCGCCAAACTTCATGTTGTGCTTACCGTGAGAAATGGTGACCATGTCTGAAAACTGAAATTGTTCTTCGTGGAAGAGTTGCGGGTATCCGTTATAGCCGCCAAAATTAACCTCGCCGGTGCCGAAGTCGATTTGAGGAACGCCCGGGTTATTGGTGGCGATGTCGCCTGTGTTGGCACGGCTCCAACCTGCGTGAAAATCGTTTAACACAGTGGGGCCGAAGGTGTGGGACCATCCAAAAGCACCCTGCGGATAATCCTGGTGGTTTGGACTCACGAATCCCCGGACCGCGTCAAATGCAGAAACACTCCCTCCATTGGTCGCAGGCGTGTAGTGCGGGTCGGCCAGCTTGTCCATAAAAAAGCGGCCAAAGACCTTGTTGCTTGTTCCTTGCCAATCCAGTCTTGCCGACCACTGATTGCCCTGGTAAAACTGGTCCTTGGTGAACAGGGTCGCCGATGCGTTGACGGCGCCAAAAGTAGGCATATTGGGGTTGGCGAGCAATGCGGCGCCTAATGAACTTGCGGGATCGATTCCGTATGCATTTGTAAGGCAAGCAGCATTGAAGGTGGTGCATTGACCACTGTCGCTAGTTACGTAAGTCGAAAGACTATCAGGGTTAGGTGGAGTTGGTCCCGGGAAATTCTTATAAAGTAGCGCAGCCACGGAGTTAGGAGCGCTGTTGATGACCAGGTTGCGGAACTGCGGGGTTTCGATAAGTAGGTTTTCGCTGATAGGCGCGCGGGTCCTTTCACCTTCGAAGGAGCCGAAGAAAAACCATCTGTCTTTCTTGATGGGTCCACCCACGGTGCCACCGAACTGATTCATGCGAAATTCGGGAATCTTTGGCCCATCGAAGAATTCGCGGGCGTCCAATTTATCGTTACGGACATACTCATAAAGGCTGCCATGAATTTTGTTGGTGCCGGACTTGGTGACCACAGTTGTCAATGCGCCAACTGTGCTCCCGTATTCGGCTGAAATATTTTCCGTGTCCACACGGAATTCCTGAACAGTGTCGGGCGATGGTTGGGTGTTGCTGCCGCCGCTCAGACCCTTATCCGAGATGCCATCCAACTGGTATCCGTTCATGTTCACTCGGGCGCCATTCACCACGGTAGTAAAGCCGCGGTTCCCGGGCTCGCTGATCAAACTGGAGGTGTTCACAGCTCCGGGGGCGAGTTGGATCATCTGAAAGACGTTCCGGCCATTGAGGGGCAGGTTTTGCACCTGGCGAGATGTAATAAGCTCGGACATGCGGTCCGTCTCTGTGTCCACCACGGGCGCTTGGCCTTCCACCGTCACCGTGTTCGTTACCGCCCCGACTTCGAGTTTCATGTCCACGCGCTGAGCTAAACCGACCGTCAACTCCAGGTGCTGATTCACCAGCGACTTGAATCCCTGAGCCTCGGCCTTCACCGTGTAGAGGCCTGGCGATAGATCTGGAATTGTATAAAGACCGTCTGCATTTGTTAGCCGGGAGGCGGATGCGTTGGTCCCTTCGTTCGTCGCCGTCACGTTGGCTCCGGGAATAACCGCGCCGGAGGGGTCGGTAACACTCCCCGTGATGCTTGCGCTTTGTTGCGCCTGAGCTGGCAGCACTGCCCAGCAAACCAGCACTAGCGCCACGCAAAGGAACTGCCAGGTACACAAATTTCGAAGCTTAAACATGATCTACCCCCCTTTTGGAGTAACAATAACCTTGGATTCAGAATGGCGGAGAAATAATTACAATCACACTCGGAAGACATATTCGGCGTGTCGGAGGGCGAGGAACAAATTGAAGTGACTTTCAATTTCAAATTAAATGACCCGCGGACGGGTAAGATTTTTAAATTAGAAAGTGCCATTCCTACCAGAAATGGCTAATTGAACGAATGAAAGCTACCCGACCGCCGATTCAATGTCAAGCAATATATGGGCCATCCAATCATAAATTTAATTTAGCCTATCTTATTGAAAAGTAATGACTGAAATCTAAAGAAATCTAAAGTAAGCAGTTAAATTACAAAAATTGGTATACGGATTCCTGTAACTTAAAGATTTCATAGTGTGAAAGATTGGGATAAATTAATGGCCATCTTTTGCGGCAGTAATGTCAATGGCGTGGCCGTCAAGCTGCCCCACTGGAGCCACTCCCAAGAGCTTGAGCACGGTTGGCGCGATATCCATAATCTGTGGAGCGGGCGTCTGAACTTTGTGATTGGAAAGAAATATGCCTTGGGTGTCGCCGGGGTCAGACGCACAGTGATCGCCACTCCATTTTTTCATGTTAGCCACCACGATGCCTGCCGGGATTGCCCCCAGCGAAGTCTGCCACGACGTCCGGTAGCGATCGCGAAAAGCGATTTGGATTTCGGGAGCATCTGACATGCGCGCGCCGTGGAAAATATCGCGCCCGATATAAACGTTCTGGACGACCGGCTGTTGGGTGTCAGGGTCCCTGAAAGCCAACAGCTTGCTCCGAATCTCCCCCAGTAATTGGTCCGTCTCGGCTCCAGGATTCAGAATGCCAAACTTTTCGCGCCCGCTCAGGTTCAAATAAATTTGCCCGAGGCCCAGCGCATAAGCGCGCGTGCGGCTCCAATCAACATTGGGGAAAAAACTTCCCTGGCCAAAAAGCTCATCGAGGTTGTAAGTTTTTTCTTGTGCGCCGGGATTTTTGAGAGTCATGTATCCATTCTGAACCAGCCAGGTGTTAGTGTTAAACCCGCGCCGCCAGGTATGAAAGCCGTGGTCTGAAACAATAATCAGCGTGGCGCCTGGTCTCATGGCGCGCTCAACGTCGCCCACGATCCGGTCCATATGTTCGTAGACGCGCTCAATGGCATTGCCGTATTTTGCCGCCAGGGCCGCGTCATAGCGCGGATGCTGCGGGTCCATCAATCGATAGAACATGTGGGAGGCGCTGTCGGTGCCGGTGAAGACTGAAACGAGCAAACTGGGCGGATCGTTTTTCAGTTCATCCGACGTGACGTCTGCCTGCATCTGGTCAGTGCGCATCAAGTCATCGAGGAAAACGCCTTCATCGATTTTTTCCTCGTTCAGCGCCCAAGTGTCATGCCACCAGCCCAACGTCTTGAAGACTCCAAACTTCTTCGCCAACTCCGCCGTATATTTTTCTGGAGATGAAACGGGCAGCGCCGGCGACTCCGGGTCCAAATTCAGTGGCGACATGTAAAGACGCAAATCCGGAGAAGTCTGTAGGACATAAAACCGGCAGATAGCATTAACCGACAGGAAGAGGTTGATGCGGAATTTTACCCGAAACCAATCGCTCCACTGCTTCTCTCCAACCGACTCGGTGCGCCCCTGGAGGTGGATAGTTACGGCATTGCCTTCTGGGGAAACCTGGAAATCAACCGGGACCGGGATTCGCGCAAAGGATTTGGCGGTGGGATCAGCGGGGCCTTCAATCGATGACGCGGCCTGATTCGCGTGCAATTCCAAACGCACCAATTTGCCGCCAAATTCCGTGTCGCCCACATCCCACTGGGTGAGATCAGAACCGAAATAAAAAAATGTCCCCCAGGTCCCGCGAATGTCAGGCACGCCCAGACCTGCCCAAAGCTTTCCGCCTGGCAAATTCGTTGGCGGAAACTCAAGGGGCATTCGGATGACTGTCGTTTTGTATCCGGCATCGGCCACTGCTTTGTAGAAAGGCGTTCCACCACGCTCATTGGTAACTTTGGGAGCCTTGATGGGAATCAGGGCGAAAAGAAATTTTGGGGGCTCCCGCGCCACCAGAGAAAGCTCCGGAAGATAAGTCTTAGGATCGCGCCTCAAGAAATCAAAAATGCCTGTGCCACCCGGGTTCAGCCCTGTGGCAAATGTCGCCCAAGCCACAGGCGATTCCGGGGGATTGGTGGTGCCCAAGGGGTGGAAAGTCCCTGTCTGCGCCAAATGAGCGAGGTTGGGAAGCTTTCCCTCGGACATCCATTTCGAAAGCAAGTTTGGATCAGCTCCGTCGAATCCCAAAACTACAACTTGATCGGTGACTGGACGCGTAGGCGTGTGCCGGCAACCGATGTAACACGCGGCAATTCCCAGCGCAATCGCCAGCGCGGCAACCTTGCGGAGATCGCTTGCGAAATAATTTCGCATGGGTTTCAAACTTGTCATTGTAAAGAGGAAGTTTCACTCCGTCGAGAAAAAACTCTGGCTGATGTATTTGCAGCGACGACATTCAGGTCAGCTCGTAAAGGAAAAAAGGAAGAATGGCGACTTAAGGATCGTCGCTGCACTGGTTCATTTTCGTCAAGCAAGGTCAAGAGGTTCACTCTCTGAGATGAGCGCCCCGACAGGCAATCCCAAAATCCTGGCGAGAGTTGGCGCCACTTGCGTGATGGAGATTCGCCCCAGCGTCTTTCCATTTTTTATGCCGGGCCCAACAGCAATGAAGCAGGCATCAAGACCCGTTTGCGAGGGCAGATGGCCATGGGCGCCACGGTCATCAACACTGTCGCGAACCAGGGGGCCTTCATTCCGGTCTGAAAAATAATAGCCTTGAGCAGCATCAAGGATTAACTCGGCATCGGGATCGGCTCCCAGGGCGCGAAGTTTCTTGCGATCCACGACCTCAGCTACCGCGCCCGTTTCGCAAATTCGGCGCACCGCGCGGGCGAGGGCTGCTCGATCTTGAAGCGTGGGAGCTTTCAGCCAGTAAATTGCGAAGGAACCGCCGGCGTGGATCGCTCCAAGCCTTTTCAGTTGCAACGCACCAGCGGCATTCCGCCCGAATAATCCTTCAGCCTCCAGAGCTATCTGGGGCGCCACTTCTTTTTCAACTGAGACAAATCCATGGTCCGAAAGGACGACGAGAGTGACGCGTCCGCCAACAACTTTCCGGACGCGTGCGATTTCTATGTCCGTTTGTTCCAGCGCCGCAATTGTCTGCGGAGAAAAAGGACCAAGGTGGTGGGCCATCTCGTCATATACCACGAGATGGATCAAGAGAAGATCAGGATGATAATGTTCCCAAAGATAAAGTGCGGCCTCGGTTCGCAAGCGGTCATGCATCACATCGGGAGTAAGCCCATGCAAACTATTTTTCACTTCTTCAAACAATCCCGGGGTTGAATTCTCCGCTGCAGCGGCATAACTCAGGTAGGGATCGGGGGCCGCAGGATCCCATATTTCCGGGATATTGTAATCGATGGCCGCGCCCGCACTGACGGGCCAACCTATAGATGCCGTCTTCAGCCCCGCATCGCGCGCCGCGTCCCAAAGAGTTGGCACTTTGATGGCTCGCGCGAACCAATGCCACGGCCTCGCCTTCGCGCTCGGGTCGCGGGAGTCAAGGTGACTGTAAATGCCATGAACCCTCGGCGGCACCCCCGTCACTAGGGTCGTGTGCGCCGGGTAGGTGGTGGAAGGGAAAATGCTTTCCACTCCTTCAGCGCTTGCGCCCTCCTTGATCAATTTTCGCAAAGCGGGAATTTTTAGTTTGAAATCATCGGGCCGCCGCACCAAGTCGGCGCGCAAGCCATCCACGGAGAGCACTACCATGCGGGCACCCTCGCCTCTATCATGCTTGATGCTCCGGGGTACATGCCTTTTGTGTTTTCCTTTTCCGTAAGATGGTGTGCCCATTGAATGTGTCCCTGTGGCTGCGCCGGGTTCTTGAACGGCTCCTGCAAATATGTATAATACCAGCTTCAAGGCGATGGGGTTCGCCATAACCGTCCTTAAACGGACTGATGACTCCTGGCCGCTCGATGGCGCCCAGGAGTTTTTTGTTGGACGCGCTGGCGGCCAGAAGGAAGAGCAACCTTGCAAATTACTTTATTGATTGTGTTCGGAATTGCCGGCACGCTTGCCCGGTATGGGCTCCAGGGACTGGTGCAGTATCGCACCGGACCCGGATTCCCCAGCGGAACTCTGGTGGTAAACCTTTTAGGCTGCTTCCTGCTGGGAGGAGTGGGGCAATACGCCCTTAACCATATTTCCTTTCCGCCCGAGTGGCGCATCGGCCTGACCATCGGCTTCTTCGGCGCCTTCACGACTTTTTCCAGCTTTGGTTGGGAGACCGTACACCTGCTGCAAGACGGCGAATGGATGAAAGCCGGCGCATATGTTTGCGCCAGTGTCCTTGGCGGGCTGTTTTTGCTTCGGATTGGAATGTTGCTGGGGGACCGAATATAGGAGGAGCGAGATGGAGCACCAACGATTCGAAGGCGAGCGTACTTTGATGCGGATTCATTTTGGAGAGTCCGATAAATGGGAAGGTAAGCCCCTTTACAAAGCTCTCGTTGACTTGTTCCGCCACGAAGGACTTTATGGCGCCACCGTCATCCGAGGTGTTGGAGGATATGGTTCCTCAAGTCTCGGCCAGGGTTCTTACCACACCACAGCGATTCTTCGACTGTCTCAGGACCTTCCTGTTGTCGTCGAGGTGATCGAGTACGCCGAGAGGATTGAAAAAATCCTCCCCAGGCTGGATGAGATGGTAGGCGGAGGCTTGATCACCCTGGAAAAAGTCCGCGTCATCCTTTATCGTTCGCGCAAATAGCCAACTCTTGCGTCTTCGATGCATGGGTTGGACGGTAGCCAGTGAAAGTTCTACCTTGCCGCGATTTGAATAGATCCGCCGCTTGTATGCATCCGAAGTTCGGCGCCACCTGATCCTAATGACCCGTGGATGCTGGAAGTCGAGATGCGACCCATCACAGTGAGCGGCAGATCGCTTCTAACGCCGCCACCCGAAGCGGACGCATCCAGCGTCAAGTTTACACTCGGGTCGAGCGCCGCGTGCACCGAGCCTCCTGAAGTTTCAAGTTCCCCGCCTTTTGCGTTTCCACGATCGAAGCTCACCTCGATTGAGCCACCGGAAGTTTTGGCAATCACCCTTCCGCCCGCGCCGTCAATGTGGATCGAGCCACCGGATGTTTCCGCATCAACGTCACCTTCCACGCGCGAGATATGGATAGGCCCGCCACTCGTATTACCGTGAAGCGACCCGCTGAGAGATGCCACTTGAATACTGCCGCCCGAAGTCCCCACCCTGGCGTCGCCGGTTACCTCCCGCAGGGAGATGCTCCCGCCGGAAGTTTCCGCTTTCAGCTTCCCCGCCAGGTCCGAAACATCCACCGAGCCGCCGGAAGTCTTCAATTCGGAATCGCCCTTGATGCCATAAACTTTGATGCTTCCACCGCCGGTCTTCAGCTCGAGCTGAGTAGTGGAGGGCACCCTGATTTCGAAATGCATCGAGAGATTTTTCATCCAATGGTCCTGAAAAGTCTTTCGCGCCGTCACGCGTGCCGTCCCCGGGCCGTCCTCAAAATTAAAACTAAACAGGCTCGCCAGGTCATCGCGGTTGGAAGTGATAATTACTTTCGCCCCCGCTTCGCTTGTGCCCGTTATGGTCACGCTACCCGCGTCAGCGTCAAGAACAAAACGGCCGCCCGGGTCAAGCCTCAAAGTTTTCTCGATTTCGCGATCCGCCCGGGCAGGGACGGACAAGGCCGCGAGCAAAACAACACAGCCTATGGTCATAAAAGCGATGCGGTTCCTATTCATAACTTCCTCCATTTTTTTTACGTCAGAACCTGACTAGGTTTTGCGTAGTCTGAGATTTCCGATTCCTAGTCATCTCCCATTTAGACGCAGGCATCACCGAGTGGTAAGCACAGCGTCGTTATTTTGTGGGCCAGCCGTTCCCGGCTAATCACCCTCGCGATAAATGAATACGCCGCCCATGCGCACCTTCACGTCGATATCCTGTGTGCCCCCGGCATTCCAGAACCAAATTTTTTGGCGAAACCCGGCGCTGTCCGAGTTCAAACCCTGCAGATCGCTCTGGACGTACCCCAACCACGCATGAGCACGGAGGGATCGGAGACCATACACGTGCGGGACATCAATTTCCACATCGCCATAATTCACGAGCAAGTCCTCACGCCCAACGATGCCCTCGATACGCACGTCACCATCCACACATTTGATTTTGAGGTTTGAGTCATAAGGCATGCGGATGCGAAAATTAATGGTTAGTTTTGACTCATCGCGAAATGGACGCCACAATTTTCGCGAAGGATAAATTGTAGTCAGTCGCACTTCTTTGTCGCCGCCTTCCATTCGCACCTGAATCATGTCATAAAGCGGCTTGGCCTTGGCCTCAGAGCCGGCGCGCACAACCTTTTCCGCTTCAACCTCGACACGAGGCTCATCCCACCCCTCGATGCGGAGGTCCCCCGTGCGGGAATCAATTACCAGCGTTCCATACGAAAACAAACGGGCGGTGTGATGTGAAACCTGGCTGAACTCCTCCGCATGAAGCCCGGGCGCAATTGAACCTGAGAAAACGAGCACCAAGCTCAAAGAAAAAAGGGTGAGGGGTAAACAATAAACCTTCCGAAGCGTTGGAGGCATAAATTTCATCATTTAATCTTTACGCTTTTCCCCATCACTTTGTTCTGCGAAATGGCTCACTGCGAATAAGCCCTTTGCCTTCCTGAACCACCAGCACACAGTCGATGGGCGGATTGGGAACTATATCAGTTTGCCCGCCCGGCCAGCGCAATTCCATCCGGTCGATTGTGGCGGCGTTGCCCAGGCCGAAGTGAACCCGCAAATCGCTCGACGAAAGGTAGCTGGCTCCGCTTCGCACCGAATCATATTGGGCGAGTTGACCCGCCACGACCTTAATTTCTGTCCCGATCCCATCGCGGTTACTTCGCACCCCAATTGTCTTTACGAGAACCGAGTGGTTTTTGTTCTTGCGCGCGTGGCGGAGCAGATCGGGCGAATCATTTATGTTGGTCACAACAATTTCCAGGTCGCCGTCATTGTCATAGTCCGCTGTCGCCAGACCCCGGCTCACTTTTTGGATGGCGAGCCCCGGGCCCGAGCGCCGCCCCACTTCATCAAACTTGATTTCTGCACCGCCTCCGCGATTGTGAAACAGCAGGTTGCGCTCGGCGTAGGTGATGCCTGTTTGATATGTATCGATCTGCGGGAACACTTGCCCGTTGGCGAGGAAGATATCCTTCCAGCCGTCGTTGTCATAATCCAGGAATTTGGCGCCAAAGGTTGTGAACAGCCAGCCCACATCGCCCAAACCGGCGGGGTAAGTGACGTCGGTAAATGTTCCGTCGCGATTGTTGTGATAGAGATTTTTAGTGTCGTCGGAAAAATTGCCTTTCACCATGTCCGGCCAGCCGTCATTGTCATAATCCGCCGCATCCACTCCCATGCCTGCCTGCTCCTGGCCCTCTCCACTATACGCCACGCCGGATTGCACGCCGATATCCGTAAATGTTCCGTCACCATTGTTATGGTAAAGCGAACTGGGCGTGGAATCATTGGCAACATAAATATCCAGGCGGCCGTCCCGGTCAAAATCTGACATCACTACGCCCAGTCCCGCGTAACGATTGCCATCAATGCCGGCGCGCTCAGTCACATCCTTGAATGTACCGTCCCCGTTGTTGCGAAACAGAATGTCACGCCCTCCCGGAAGGCCGCGCGGCCCGCAGAACGTGGCAATGTTGCGATAAGTGCAATTGGGCGCGCTGCCCGGCTCGCCCAGTTGCCCGATATCCACGTCGAGGTAATTGGCCACGTACAGGTCCAGGTGCCCGTCGTTGTCGTAATCGCCGAAGGCGCACCCCATGCCCCAGCCGTGGCCTCGCACGCCGGATTTTTCCGTCACGTCAGTAAAAGTTCCGTCACCGTTGTTGTGATAGAGAGCGTTTCCGCCGTAGTAGGTGACGTAAAGATCATCAAGTCCGTCATTGTCATAATCGCCCACACAGACGCCCATGCCCCAACCGGTATGGTCCAAGCCGGACCCTGCCGTGACATCAGTAAAAGTTCCGTCACCATTGTTTCTATAAAGAGCGGAACGAGGACTGTCTCCGCGTTTCCAGTTTTCAAACGTCGAACCATTCACGAAAAAGAGGTCGGGAAAGCCGTCATTGTTGTAATCGATCCAGGCGACACCGCCGCCGCCCTTAGCTTCGATGATGTAGCGCTTTTCCGGGCCGCCGCTGGTGAGGGTAAAATGGATTCCTGCCTGCTTTGAGACTTCAACGAATTGGTCGAGCGCAGAATTCTGTGTGGACAGTGCTGCACCCTGGGATGGTATCCGCGATGTATGGTTATGAATTGCCGCACCCTGGCTTTCGACCGCTGCATAATTTGTGAGTTGGCTTTTCAAATCCAGATTAGCTGCGCCAAAATGACCCGCGGCAAGATTCGCCATTACCCAAATGGCGGCAAGGCTGAGCGTGAAAAGCAAGATTCGCTTTAACTTTTGGAGGATTTTGTGGCTGTGCATTTCTCGCAGGATTTCTGCTTTCCGATTAAAAAAATTTTGTATTGCGCGGCAGATCAACCGCAATATCTTCGGCAATTAACATGGCGCCGGTAAGGCAAGCCTTCCGACGCGAAACTAAATTTAAAGTATTGATCGTAAATAACTTATTGCCCTTAATATAATCTTGACTTCGGCTTCATCTCTATTTAACATGAGTACTCCAAATTCCAAAACGACGTGGTCCAATCCGGGGCTGAGTCTTTGCTCAAGCCGAAGGTCCACATCGCAAAAGGAGAACTCGTAATGTCAAAACAAGCAGCAGAACATCATCGCAAGGCGGCCGAACACCACGAGCATGCCGCGAAGCACCATCATAAGGCGGCCGAGCATCATGAAGCTGGACATCATGAAAAAGCCGCCCACCACGCCCATGTTGCACACGGTCATCACACGCACGCCCATCATCATGCCTCAGAAGCTGCAAAGTCTCACGTGGAGCACCACGGCCACAAGTAGTTCGTCACGTGAGGACGGTTATTTAGCTCGAAACGCCTCGGCCGCAGAATAATTTTTGCAAGTTTACTGTCTATCGCGGCCGGGGCTTCTTCGCAAATTCAGCATGGTGCCAGCTTTAATTGAAGATTCGTTTTAAATTGCCTGTGATGTCCTCCATTGCGGGGGATCTCTGCCACTTCGCTCCTGGCGGCGAGTGAATCGGCATGATTCTGCTGCGGAAATATGCGTGAATCTATGCTTTGGAGGAACCAGGCGAAATCACCTGTTTATGACTGCCTGCCAATCGATCTACGCTGTCTACGTCGAGATGCAAGGCGCGCACATCCCATCATTGAGTTACAAACCTAATTTTTTCCGCGACCGCGAGATCGCCTATCCGCCACCCGGTGCTTGCGCGACAATGCCGCCAGCCCCTTCGTTTTTTTCACTTGTGCCCGTTCATAGTTAAGGAACCAGGCCTGGCTGCTGAGAGCATTTGGATCGATCCTGTTGTTGGTTCCGATATATTGCCCTTCGCTCTGCAAACGATTGGACTTTTTTTCGTCAGTCAAATAGATATTTAAAGTGTCTTTCAACCTCCGGACCAATTTGGGATTTTCGACCGGAAAGATGATTTCAACGCGGTGGCTGAGGTTGCGGCGCATCAGGTCGGCGCTGCCAAGAAAAATTTCCTCCGCTCCCCCGTTGCGGAAATAAAAAACCCGGCTGTGCTCCAGGAATCGTCCTACAATGCTTGTGACCTGGATGTTTTCGCTGACTCCCCTTACACCTGGCCGCAAGCAACAAAGCCCTCGGATGAGAAGGTCCACTTTCACGCCGGCCTGTGAGGCGCGATAAAGCAGCCTGATCATTTCCGGGTCCTCAAGCGCGTTCAATTTTAAGATCAAATGGCCTTGCTCGCCTTTCTCGTGATGCTTGATTTCCCTGACGATCAGTTTCTCCAGCCTCTGCCGCATATTAATGGGAGCTACCAGAAGTTTTTGAGGCTCATCTTTTTTGGAATATCCCGTAAGCGCGTTAAAAAAGTGTGTGGCGTCGTCCGCGATTTTCTCATCGCAAGTCAAAAGGCCGAAGTCGGTGTAGAGGCGGGCCGTCATCGGATTGTAATTGCCAGTTCCCAAATGCACGTAGCGCCGGATGTTTTCACCTTCCCGGCGGACAACCAGTGCTATTTTGGAATGGACCTTCACTCCCACCAGTCCAAACAGCACGTGCACGCCCGCGTCTTCCAATGTTCGCGCCCACTCAATGTTGCTCTCCTCGTCGAAGCGGGCCTTCAATTCCACTACCGCCGCCACCTGCTTTCCCTTCTCAATTGCTTCCAGCAATGCGGCCACAATGGGCGAGTTGCGGCCCACACGGTACAGAGTCATTTTGATGGCCAGGACATTGGGGTCGCGCGCCGCCTGTTGAAGGAATCCCACGATGGGTTGGAAAGACTCGAATGGGTGGTGCAGTAATATGTCTTCCCTGCGGATGACCGCGAACATATCCTCTTCAGAGTCGGGCGCAAGGCTGGGAGGAACGAACGGCACGAAAGGCTTATCCTTCAAATCAGGACGGTCCAGAGAGTAGAGTTCCATCAACCGGCCCAGCCCAATTGAGCCGTCAATTCTATAAACGTCTTGCGGATCCGCCGCCATATTGGCGGTCAAAATATCCAGAATTTTATCGGACATCTTGGCGTCCACTTGCAAGCGAACCACGGAGCTGAACCGGCGCTGCCGCAATGCCTCTTCGATTGTCTCCAGAAGGTCGTCGCTCTCCAATTCCTGAATCGCTACTTCGGCGTCACGGGTCACGCGGAAGGAATGTGCTTCCAGAATTTCCATTCCGGGGAATAACAAATGAAGATTGGCAATAATCAACTGTTCCAGCCAGACGAATTTCATTTCGGCCCGCGCCGGCTGTGCGGGCTGGCTGTCGCCCGGAGGCGTGGAGACGGGAACAAGTCGAGGCAGCGTGTCCGGTACTTTGACGCGGGCGAAGTTTTCTCCGCCCTGATTGTCTCCGACCATTACGGCAATATTCAGGCTGCGGCCGGAAATATGCGGGAACGGCCGGCTGGGATCGAACGCAAGAGGGGTAAGCACCGGGAATACGTGCTGGAGGAAGAATTCGTCCAATGCCAACTGGTCTTCAGGAAGCACGGAGGAGATATCTAATATCCGGATTCCTTCTCTTTCCAGGGCGGGCAGAATTGTGCCGCGCAAGAGGCCTTGAATTTCTTCAACCAGGCGCCTGACTTCCTGGCGGATGAGTTGAAGCTGAATTGTCGGGGACCGGCCATCAACACTCACCTCAGAGGAGCCGCTGGCAACCAGGTGCTGCAACCCGGCGACTCGTACCATGAAGAATTCATCAAGGTTGGAACTGACAATGGCGAGAAATTTTACTCTTTCCAGTAGCGGATTCTCCGGGTCCTGAGCCTCCCGTAATACACGGGTTTGGAATTCCAACATGCTCAGTTCGCGATTGATATAAAGCCCGGGAGAGTCCAGGGTCAGTGGCGCAGGGGAAAGCGGTTTGTCGGGAGGTGCGACAACCGAATCCCTGGTGCGCTCAACCGCGCCAAACTCGAGTCCGGAAGATGTGGCCATGGGAACCTAAAACATATCATGTCCTGATGTGCCCCCGCAAGCTGGGTACCTCGCTAATGAGTCAAGAAAAATTCAATGTGAACATAACGGATATAATCAAATCTTTGAGCATCAGGCGGGTCTTGTCCCCTGGAGAGGAGGAAGTGTGTCTGACGAAAAAAGTTTTCACATGACGCCGAACGAGTTTAGGAAGCATGGCCACGCGGTGGTGGATTGGATTGCAGATTATTATGGGCGCGTTGAGTCTTTCCCTGTGCTTGCTCAAGTGGAGCCGGGCAGCGTTAGAGCTTCACTTCCTTTGGAACCTCCGACCCACGGCGAGTCGTTTGAAGCAATCTTGAAAGACGTGGAGAAAATTATCCTGCCCGGGATAACGCATTGGCAATCACCAAATTTTTTCGCCTTCTTCCCGGCAAATTCTTCCGGCCCCGCAATCCTGGGAGATCTGTTGTCCACTGGACTCGGTGTTCAGGGGATGTTGTGGGCTACCAGCCCGGCCTGCACAGAACTTGAGACTCATGTCCTCGACTGGCTCGTCCACATGCTTGGCCTGCCCTCAAAATTTCTTTCCACCGAATCGGGTGGCGGCGTCATCCAGGACACAGCTTCCAGCGCCACACTTTGTGCGCTTATGGCCGCCCGTGAGCGCGCCACGCAATGCGCCAGCAACCAACGAGGTTGTGATGGCCGCATGGTGGCTTACGCTTCTTCGCACGCGCACTCTTCGGTTACTAAAGCCATGATGATCGCCGGCATCGGCACGGAAAATTTGCGCCTCATTGATGTCGACAATAATTCCGCAATGCGTCCGGATGCTCTTGCCCGGCAGATTGACGAAGATCAGATCGCCGGAAAGCTCCCTGTGTTTGCATGCGCCACGGTTGGCACAACGTCGTCAAACGCCATCGATCCTGTTCGGGAAATCGGCCAAATCTGTAACCGCGCGAACGTCTGGCTCCATGTGGATGCGGCGATGTCCGGCACGGCTGCGCTCTGCCCGGAGTTCCGCTATATTCAGGATGGTTTGGAGCTGGCAGACAGCTACTGTTTTAATCCCCACAAATGGATGTTCACCAACTTCGACTGTGACGCGTTCTATGTGGCAGACCGGAAGGCATTGATCAACGCCTTATCGATCCTCCCGGAATATTTACGCAACAAGGCTACTGAGTCCGGCGCGGTGATTGATTACCGCGATTGGCAGGTCCCCTTGGGGCGGCGATTCCGTTCACTAAAACTTTGGTTCGTGATTCGCCACTATGGCGTAGAGGGATTGCGGTATCACATCCGCCGCCATGTCGCGCTAGCTCAGGAGTTCGCTGCCTGGGTTCGCGATGACTCGCGATTCGAGCTGGCCGCACCCGCTCCATTGAATCTGGTTTGCTTCCGGCATCGGGCTGGCGATCAGTTCAATGAAGCGTTGATGGAGCGGCTCAATCGGGGCGGCGATTTGTATTTAACCCATACCAAATTGAACGACCGATTTACACTCCGCCTTTCAGTGGGACAAAGCAGCACTGAGGCCCGTCACGTGAAACGCGCATGGGACCGGATTTGCAAAGAGGCCACGAAGCTGGAGGCGGAAAAGTGAGAGTAAGAGGCAGCCGGGACGTCAATTTTTGTTCTCTCTTGCTTTGATGTGGATCTATTTGCCGCGGGCGCTTGATGCGTCCCAAGGTGCGCGCGTTATGGATTCTGGCCGGCGATGCCGGACCCCATTTTTTGTCGTTGGGCATTCAACTTGGCGCAAACTTCAAATTCGATTCGAGAGTCTTCCGTCTTTCCCATCCGCTGATAGGTCCGCGCCAGAGCGTAATGACTCTCCACATGACCCGGGTTCGATTCCAGAGCCTTTTTCAGCTCGGCTTCTGCTGCGGGGAATTTTTTCTTCGCCAGCATCACGCGGCCCAATCCGTAGTGTGCCTGAAAGTCTTGCGGCTTCACCTTGATTCCAGCCTGAAAAAAGTTTTCGGCTGCGTCCAAGTTGCCCTCCCCGAGTTCGATGTTGCCCGCCAACCAATACGATTCGTAGAACTGTGGATTGAATTCAATTTCCTTTTTGAATTCCTCAAGAGCCGCCTTCAAATCCCCTTGACTCTGATATGCATAGCCCAGGTGATAGTGGGCCAGCGGAAGCTTTGGGGTGAGGGCAATGGCCTTTTTGAATTGGTCAATGGCGGGCGCGGTGCGGTTCAAGTTGTGGTAAGCCCGGCCCAGGAACAAATGAGCCTCGGCATTGTCCGGGTTGAAGCGCAGAAAAGTTTCAAGAGGAGTGATCGCATCGGCATATCGGTTTTCGCTCAAATCGACCAGCGCCAGGTTGTAATAACTCTGAGGGCGAGTCGGATCAAATTGGATGGCACGCTGGAAGGCGGTTCGCGCGTCCTGGTTCAACCCTTTCTTGAAGAGGGCAACACCCAGCAATTGATTGAGCTCAGACGAATTCGGATATTGCCGAAGCGCGAGGCGAGCCTCGTCCAGTGCGGCATCAATCTTGCTGGCGCGGAGTTTGGATGCAATTTCGTCCTCGAACGCCTGCTCGTCCGTCGCCGCAGGGTGCGCGCATAACTGAAAGAGTGCATCATGAGGAGGCAACACAAAGGCCGTGACAAAGAAAATAATCCAGAGCAAGCGCTTCACAAATTGATGTTACCCGGCGCGTGAAGACGATGTCAAATTCGAGCGCCGATGCCGTGCAGCTTGCTTGACAGTCTGCGAAACCACACGGATAATTCCCACGCCCGCCGCAATCCGCGGCGATCAGAAAACCAAGGGAATCGAGCGCCTGATCGCTCGAAAGGATGGCTGCCCGTGGACAAACCCGAACCCCCTCTCGTTGAAGACCCGCGGGAAATCGTCGATTACAATTTCCAGAGAGCCGCTGACCGGCTTGGTCTGGATCACGAAATGCGCACCCTCCTCACCATGCCTTTCCGCGAGCTTCGCGTGGAGATTCCCGTGCGCCTGGACGATGGAACCTTGCGGGTGTTTGTGGGTTATCGCGTACAGCACAGTGGAGTGCGCGGTCCTTCCAAGGGCGGGATCCGTTATCATCCGACGACCGATCTGAATGAAGTCCGAGCCCTGGCCGCTGCGATGACGTGGAAAACTTCACTGGTGAATATCCCTTTCGGCGGCGCCAAGGGTGGTATCGCGGTGGACCCTGCACTGATGACCACCGGTGAGCTGCAACGCCTGACGCGCGGTTACATTCGCCGCATCGGCCTTTTTCTGGGGCCTTTCCGTGATGTTCCCGCGCCTGACATGAATACCAACGCGCAGGTGATGACGTGGATTTTCGACGAGTACAGCGCTCAGCACGGATACACTCCCGCCTGCGTGACAGGAAAGCCGGTGGAGTTGGGCGGGTCTCTGGGGCGTGAAGCGGCTACCGGGCGCGGCCTCGCTTTTCTTATCGAATCTCTGGCGAAGGACCTGGCGATGCCCCTTGCGGGCACGCGTGTTGCCGTTCAGGGATTCGGAAACGTTGGATCGTTCGCCACGCGATTCCTGGCGGAAGCGGGGGCCAAAGTGGTTGCGGTTGCGGATGTCAAAGGCGGAGTGCTGAACGAAAGCGGCCTCGACGTGAAAGCTTTGCTTGATTACGCGCGCAATAACCGGACGATTTCAGGCTTTCCCGGCACGCATGAAATTTCGAGCGAGGAAGTGCTCACGGTTGACTGCGACATTCTTGTTCCGGCCGCTTTGCAATGCGTGCTCACCAAGAAAAATGCGGAGAAAGTCCGCGCGCGGATCGTCGCTGAGGGCGCAAACCTGCCCACCACGCCTGAGGCGGATGAAATTCTTGCGCGTCGCGGCATTCACGTTCTGCCGGACATCCTGGCCAACGCGGGCGGGGTGACCGTGTCTTATTTTGAGTGGGCGCAAAATCTCCAACAGATTTTTTGGGAAGAGGATCATGTGAACGCCGAGATGCGCAAAATACTGGCGCGCGCTTATCGGCAGGTGGCGGACATGGCGGCCAAGGAAAAAATCCCGCTTCGGGAAGCTGCGTATACCATTGCTGTCGATCGCGTTGCGCGTGCGGAGCGCCTTCGCGGAACTTAGGAAATCGAATCAGAGGCAATATCGCACCTGATAAATTGCCGTTGCAGGTGTTTCGGAAACTTGCCGCTACGCCGGCTGCGGGCGTTCGCGGCTGGGGATTTTGGAAGCAGGTTGAGGTTTAATGACCTGGGTGGTTTCGCCCGGAGGTTCTGTGCGGACTACCTTTTCAGGCAGCACCTTTCCTTCAAGGAGCAATTTCACTTCACTCGCGTCAAGCACTTCGCGCACCAGGAGCGCCTCAGCGATTCGCACCAGCGCTTCGCGATTTCCGTCAATCGCATCCTTGGCGCGCTGGTAGCCGTTCATCACAAATTTCTTCACTTCCTGGTCGATCTTGATGGCCGTGTCTTCGCTAAAATCGCGCTGGGTAGCCAAGTCGCGACCCAAAAATATTTCCTGCTGGTTCTTGCCATAGGCGAGCGGCCCCATGTCTGACATGCCAAACTCGCATACCATGCGACGGGAAAGTTCCGTGGCCTGCTCGATGTCGTTGCCGGCGCCCGTGGTGATGTGGTTCAGGAAAATTTCTTCCGCCACGCGACCACCCATCATGATAGCGAGTCGCGACTCGAGATAATCCTTGGAATAGTTGTGCTTGTCATCCAGCGGCAATTGCATGGTGACGCCCAGTGCCATGCCCCGGGGAATGATGGTGACTTTGTGAATGGGGTCAGCGTAGGGCACCATGGCCGCCACCAGGGCGTGACCCGCCTCGTGATAAGCGGTTGTCTTTTTCTCCTCTTCGGAAAGGATAAGCGAACGGCGCTCTTTCCCCATCAGGACTTTATCTTTGGATTGCTCGAAGTCATCCATGATGACCTGCTTGCGGCCGTGACGCGCCGCGAGCAGCGCCGCTTCATTAACGAGGTTGGCGAGATCGGCACCCGAAAACCCGGGAGTGCCGCGCGCCAGAACGGAAAGTTCCACATCTTCTGAGAGCGGAATTTTTTTGCTGTGAACCTTCAGGATGCCCTCGCGCCCGCCGACATCAGGGAGGGGAACCACCACGCGGCGGTCAAAGCGCCCAGGACGAAGAAGGGCGGGGTCCAGCACGTCCGGGCGGTTGCTGGCCGCGATCAGGATGACGCCCTCGTTTGATTCAAAGCCGTCCATCTCCACGAGCAATTGGTTCAGAGTCTGCTCGCGCTCGTCGTGCCCGCCGCCAAGGCCCGCGCCGCGATGGCGTCCGACCGCGTCAATTTCGTCGATGAAAACGATGCAGGGAGCGTTCTTCTTGCCTTGTTCAAACAAATCGCGAACCCGCGAGGCGCCCACGCCGACGAACATCTCCACAAAATCCGAGCCGGAAATGGAGAAGAAAGGAACATTGGCTTCGCCCGCGATCGCCCTGGCCAATAGTGTCTTGCCCGTTCCGGGAGGGCCCACCAGCAAAACGCCCTTGGGAATGCGCCCGCCGAGCTTTTGGAATTTTTGCGGCTCACGCAGGAACTCGATGATCTCGTGCAATTCTTCTTTGGCTTCATCCACGCCCGCAACGTCCTTGAACGTCACTTTTTTCTGCTGGCTGGAAAGTAATTTGGCGCGGCTCTTGCCGAAGGAGAGAGCTTTGTTGCCGCCACTCTGCATCTGGCGCATGAAGAAAATCCACAGACCCAGCAGGAGAACCATGGGGAGGCCGTTGGCCACCCAGGTCATCCAGTTGCTTCCCGAATTATCTTTTAGGGTGACGTTGACGCTCTTATCTTGCAGCGCTTTATAAAGGTCGGGGTAATTGGCGGGCACGGTGGTTTTAAATTTGCCGCTATCTTTCTTGAAGGTTCCGGTGGCGTCGGTTCCGGCAATGGTCACATCTTTCACATTACCGTTGTTGACTTCAGTCATGAAGCCCGTAAAAGTGAGGTCCGCAACGTGATCGACCGTATTGCTCTTCACCACTGCCCAAACGAGAATCGTAAGGGCCACCATCAACACCCAGAAGATAATGTTTTTGACCGCTGAGTTCACCGCGTTTTCTCCTCTGGCCTTTTCCCCGGGACCTGAGCGTGCGCCTTAATCATTCCGGCCCTCGTCCTACTTAGATGCTGAAAAGCGCACTTTGGTCCCTCACTTTTTAAGCTTAACTCAATGTGGCGATGTGGGGGAGATTCCGGTATTTTTCCTGGAAGCCCAGTCCGTAGCCTACCAGAAACTTCTCCTGGGTCTTGAACCCCACATATTCAGTTGACACATCTACTTTACGCTCATCGGTCTTCTCAACCAATGCGGCAATGCAAACGGATTCGGCTTGCTGCGCCTGCATGATGCGAACAAGATGGTCAATGGTCACTCCCGATTGCAAGATCCCATCCACCAGCAGGATGGTCTTCCCCGCAACTTCCACTTTGGGGGTGTAAACGATTTCGCGCACCGCTACCGCGCCAGTGGAGTTGTCTTTTATCTCGGCCTTCAGGAATTGACAGACGACAGGAAGGTCTAGAATCCGGACAAGATCAGCCATAAATAAAAAGCAATTTTCCAGGATCCCGACCACGTGCAAAGTCTTCCCCTTGTAGTCGCGATTCACCTGTGCGGCCAGCTCGCCGACGCGCTTTTGAATCTGCTTCTCCGTGAAGACAACACGCAAGTGGTCCCCCGGGAATATTGTGGCGCTTTTAGGGGAAGCGGACTTGCGCATGGGCTTCGAAGCGTGCAACTTTTTCCGTGTCGGCTTTGAACGTTTTTTCATGCTGCCTTTACGTGCATCCTACCTGTCAGAATCCGTTTTGTCCACTTGGATCAAAACCTGCCTCGAATCAAGCGGGGCGGTCACCTCGTTTGCGGGAGGGAAATCCTTGACCCAGACGATATCTTCTCCGCAAGTCAACACCGGCCACACTTTCCGTTGGGCGCGTGGAATTTTGCGACGGGCAAACAGCTCTTTCAGATTCCGGACTCTTACGCTGCCCAATGCCCGGTATCTATCACCGGCGCGCCAGTTTCGCAAAACCAGCGGGCCCGACGACTTCAAGGGGTGCAAGCCAATCCAGCCGGAAGTATTATACGCCTTTGGAAGCCCTTCCGGACCAACAATTTTGAACCGGAAAGTTAAACCTAATTGGGGAATAATAATTTCGCCGGGGACCTGAACGGAAAAACAAAACTCGGACATGGCCTTCGCCGCAGACTCCGGCGCGATAATGAGCCAGTCAAATTCTTTGCGCGCCTCCCAACCGCCCGGCAACGCCAGCTTGCGGCCGCTTTGAGCTGAATGAGTAAAACGGCGGAGCGCCTCAATATGATTGTATGTGATGCCTCGGAGGTTACCACGGCTCGCCATGATCATCTGGCGCAAAACTCTACGGCCCAGCGCCGCCGGAAATTCGTTAAGGGGGCGAAGGGGAATTCTTTCCTCCAGCCCCTCATGAACCCGCCATGCGTGAGCCCGCTCTCGCGCCTGCTCTTCCAGGTACGCCTCGTCGTGTCGCGCCCGGTCGGAAAGTTCTTTAAGGGCGTGAATCACTTCTGGATTGAATTCCCTTTGGAGAAGTGGAAGAAGCTCCTTGCGGATTTTATTGCGACGGAACTTTGGATTTAAGTTGGAGGAATCCAGGCGCCATTCCAATTTTCGTTTTTTCAGATCCTGCTCCACCTCGGCTCGCGTGACATTCAAAAAAGGACGGATCACTTTGCCGTCGAGAACGGGATAAATCCCGCCCAGGCCGCGCGTGCCTGCCCCGCGCAGCAGTCGCAGGAGAACGGTCTCCGCCTGATCGTTGGCAGTGTGCGCGGTGGTCACTTTGTCCAGCCGACCCTGGTTGACTAGAGAAAAGAAAAACCGATAGCGGAGCTCGCGCGCCGCAGCCTCAAGGTTTCGGCGTTTTTCGCGAGCGACGCGGGCCACGTCAGCTTGGCCGGGAAGGAAATCTATTCCAAGCTGGCCGGCCCGTTCGCGCACAAAACGCTCGTCCGCGTCCGATTCCGCTCCGCGCAAATGATGATTGAAATGGACCACGGCGAGGGTAAGTCCCACCTCACGTGCCAGTTGATCCATGTAGGCGAGCAAGAGAATCGAGTCCGGCCCGCCGGAAACCGCCACACCTACCCGTTCGCCAGCATGGAAAAAACCGCCACGCCGTACTTCCTGCGCCCAGCGAGAGTAAGTGTCAGATTGACGGGAGTTGGGAGACATAGAAACGGCAACTCGAAGCTAGAGATTGGAAACTCGAAACGGGAAATTAGAAATTGGAAACTGGAAACCAGATACTCGTTCCTTAATCCAGAAGGATTCCATTCTGAGGAGCACTATTTTTGATTAGGAAATCCCAATTTCAAATTTCTAATTTCCATCTTTTATCGTTTGCTGCTCCAGGATTCACCGCCGTCGGTTGTGGTGAAAGTCTGGCCGCCGCGTGTTACTACACTGGCCGACTGATCGCTTGTTGCTGTAACGCGGACAAGGTCTTCGGGAGTCGGGCTGGGCAGTTTGTTCCAGGTGGCGCCGCCGTCCATCGTGCGAAGAATAGTGCCTGTGTGGCCCACGGCCCAGCCAGCATCCGGGCTGGAAAATGCTATGTCGTCGAGGTGGGCTTTCACGCCACTCTCCAGCTTCATCCATTTGCCATTTGCGTCGCGCTTCTGGATCAGCCCGCGCCGGCCCACCCGCCATTGCGGCGTGCTTGATTCTGCTTGAACTTCCAACGACTGCGCGGCCGCAGTCACAATTACGGTTTGCGTGGCCGAGTGTGGGACCTGCTGTTTGTCCCGTTGATTTTCGCTTAAATCGGTGCTTTGCGCAGTGGAGCCTGGCGCTCGCTCCTTGGTTTTTGCTTCATCTTGCAAATCGGATTTCTTGGAATTGGCTTCTTCATTCGCGGTTTTCGGAGCGGATGAAGGAGAAATTACGCGAGCGTTACGGCCAGCCATCGAGAGATCATCCGTCGACCGATTTGCAGAAGGATTGTTGGTGGTCGTTCCAGAGACGATCCCTCCAGCGACGCCTTGGCCAACACCCCCGCCATTACCAACACTCTGCCCGCGCTCATCCTTGGCAAGTGCGGCGCGTTGGGACATTGTTGCGATTGCACCTGCCCGGGCGGGCGGCAGGTGATCGCTGGCCGGGGCCGGCGGCGCAGGCTGTGACGTCGAATTCGTCACCGCATACTCATTTTGGGCAGCGGTCGCCCGGTGAGCGGGAATTCCGCCCAGTCCACCAACCGTGGATGATTCACCTCGATGGCCTTCAGTTTTCCTGGCAGATGTTGCAGCGAGTGCTTCCGCATCCAAAGCCTTTTTTTCTGCGGGCTGACCTCCTGGAGTACCGCGAGACTCGGGTGTGGGCGGCGAAGATACTTTGCTATCGTTCTCCGTTGCCGCGAGCGAGGGTGTGGGCGGTTTGTTTGCCGGTGCCACTTGAATTTGGCGATTAATTTCTGGCGTCTGCTGCAGGATATTCTGAAACTCACCCGTGTACCAAAGCCCTACAACAAGAACTGCCGCCAACGCAGAACCTGCCCAAGCCCAACGGAATCGCGGGGCAGTCGCGGCCCGCGCAGATGGCGCTGCTGCGGTCTGAATCCCGACCGGCTCATCGTCTTCACTCAGGCGAACCAATTCTGCCACCAGCGCCTGGCAACCGAGGCACCCCGCAAGATGGGATTCACAACTCGCGCGTTCGCGCGAGGAGAGAGTGCGCTCCACATACGCCGCCAGAATTTCCGCGTTCGGGCAACTCTCGCTGCCTGGTTTAAGCCGGGCGCGAAGCTGCGTTGACACCAGCTTATCCATCGCTTTGTCTCGTGCTGAATCGTCTTTCATAAAGCACTCAATGATGATCTTGCTTACGCCGCCTTGCGCGTGTTGCCTGAAACTCCGGCCCGGCTTCAGGCCGGCCCTACAAAATCATTCCTCCACTGATTAGAACGAACAATTCGCTCTCGATTGCATATATTTATTTCGGTTTCAACACTCTTTCCATATTCATGATTGCGCCACGCGAAGCAAAATCAAGACAGCGCTCAAAATCAAACGAGCTGAGTTTACTGACGTTCTTCAAGTACGCTTCAATACGCTTGCGAAGTTTCTTCCTCACCGTATCGATGTGGCGCGAAATCGTCGCCTCGTGCTCGCCCGTAAGCCGTCCAATCTGCTTGAGAGTTAACTCCTGAACATAATAATAACTTAGCAGAAGTTTTTCATCCGCCGGCAGCTCACCCAGGGCAGCCTCCACCGCCTCGCCCAGGCATTCCGCATAGCGGCGGTCGTCCTGTTCGGAAACCGATGTTCCGGTGGCGGCGACCTCAGGCGGATCCTCCGGCATAGGCGCCAGCCGGCTTTGCCGGCGGTATTCGTCTACGAATTTCTGATACAAGAGGGCGCGCAACCAAGTTTTCAAACTGCTGCGGCCGTGAAAATAAGTGAAGCGGGAGTTTCTGCCGGGGATTGCGGAATCAAGTCCGTAGAGCTCCCCCAGGAGAGAGTCAGCAAGCTCACGTGCTTCCACTTCCTCGTGAACGACCGAGCGTGCCGCATCGTAAAGCGCGGAGCGGAATTCAGAGCAAAAGGTGTCCCAGGCCCGCTCGTTACCACGAGCGCAGCCGAGCGCCAACGCCAGGTCTTTGGCTCGCAGAGCCGCGAGCAGCCGGGGAATTTCACCGGGCTCGGAAAGCGCGGCCGCGACGATACCTTTCCAAGCGGCCTGTGCAAATTCCTGAACCGGGACGGACCATTGGGCCGCGCCGGAAGATGGGTAGAGATCATCTACCTGGCGGCGATATGCGGTGAAGAACTCTTCAAATGTCATGCCAGCCATGAGGCGCGCGCGGCGGGCGAGCCGGACTGATAGGCGGACTCGCCGGCGCGTTCCCTTTTCCGGTAATTACTTTTGCATTCCGTTGGATGCGAAGTCAAGCAGAGGGGGACGATCAGGATTTTTTGCGCAGGGGCAGAGCGTGGTAAGGAAGAGTAAGCTGTGAAAACCGGGGCCGGGGTGAGCCCCGCCCCGGCGTCCTTTGAAAAAACTCAACTTTGTCCGGCAGCCATTTTCTTTGCGAATTCCTTGCTTCGCCGGTCCATTTCCTCCGGCGATACATCTTCAGTATGCGTTGCGATTCCCCACTGGTAGCCAGAGGGGTCTATGACCTTGCCGTATCTGTCGCCCCAGAACATATCTGTGACCGGCATGGATAACTTGGCGCCAAGTTTCAGAGCCCCATTGAATACCGCATCGACGTCTTTCACATACAGAAACAAGTAGAACCCTGTCGTGGAAGTGGGAGCCGTAGCGCCCTGTTGCGGAAACTCGTCATTCACGAATATTTTTGAGTCTCCGATCTGCAATTCGGCGTGGCCGATCTTGCCGCCGGGGGCCGGCATGCGAAAGATCTCCTGAGCGCCGAATGCTTTTTTATAAAACTCGATGGCTTTTGCGGCGTCCCTGCAAATCAGGCTGGGAGTAATCGAATGATATCCGTCAGGAATTGGTTTTAAGCTTTTTGCCATGGTTGGTCTCCTTCGAAAAAATTAAAATTGTTCGATATCCGGGTCCACTCGCCCAAGGAATTCGATATCGAATGAAGGAATTAATTCTGCAACTGACGGTCAGCGTTGTCAACGTTGTTCTGGAACTTAAGGCGGGGAAAACTCCTCAGTTAAAGTGCCATTGGGAAATCGTATAGTTCATCAAGGAATCCTGAACAGGAGTTCCATTGGTCGCGGTCTTTTGTCCTTGTGAGGCTTGTTGAACGAATGTAATTAAAGTCCCGAGGGACGGCTGGAGCGTTGTACCGGTGAAGGAGGGGATTTTGTCGGCGCCCTTGAGGACAATCAAGACGGCATAAATTGGCGAATCAAAGGGCATGGTCAGAGTGACCTTTACGGAACTCGTGCGCCACGGCATCACAGTAATTGATGGGTTGGAGAACATCACGCTGGCAGCGATGCCGCTCGGTGACTGGCTTACCGGAACTGGAGCCAAAGTCCCTTGCTGGACCACCAAATCTTCCGCCGCCATTTCAAATTTAAGCTGCTGACCGGATTGATTATAAACCACCAAGGTGTTTGAGATGGTCTGTCCCGGAATGCAATGTGCCAGGATGACTGACGGAGTGATTGTGATTGAAGGTGAATCGACGCGGGCGTCTGCAAGTTGAGCAGGAGGGAGAGTGGAGGGCTGAGTGTTGCTCTTTACATTCCCGTCTTGAGAGGACTCGATGCCGGTCGTTGGAGTTGTTGTGCTGATGCGATTGACCACCCGGTAGGTGATGTAAGAAACGACCAGCATGCAGGCGACCGCAGTTGCTGTCTTGACCGGGGATTTAAGCTTGCCGCCAGGGCCTGTTGCTGTCTGAGAAACACTGGTAAGAATTTTCTGTAGAGAAGAATCTCCGGACGGTTGCTTACCTCCGTGTCCCCGGTTTTGCCCTCTGGCGCTTCTGGCCGGACTGTTCAGGTGGGCAGGAAGGGCAAGATAATTATTCCGGGTTGACTCGTCAATAATCCACTCGCGCTCGGGTTCCGCGACGGTAACTTCCGCCTTCCCGGAGGGCTCTGCCGTGGGGACGGCCACATCATCGGATTTTTCGGTCTTGCCCGCCATTTTGATCATTCCGGAAACCAGCGTACCGATAGGAAAAATCATGCCTCGATCACGAATCAAATTGCCCAAGTCTACGGGCGCTTCAACCGCTTAAGGAGACGCCGGCCAGTCGATTGAGGAGGGCGCATTAACATTTTTAAATCCAGGGAGAGATCCGGGCAAATTCATCTTCGAACCTCACCCACTATGAAAGCTCTGATCGTTTCTCGATCGGAATCCGAGAGCTCAATGAATTCCAAACTAAAGCGATCTGGCGGGGTCAGGCGCTGAACTTTGGCGAATAGTTGGAGTTGTCGGCTGTCCACAGAGGATAGAAAGAACTCGATACTCATTGACTGCCGCAATTCCACTTTCTTCGAACTCTCAAGCAGCATTCCACCCTCGCCAATATTCAGGCTTCTGGCAACAAATTGACTCTCGCCACTTGAGCCAACGGCGCAATTAACCATCGTCTTAAAGGGCAGCCGCGCGTGCTTCCTTTTTTGCGTCTGCATTGGACCGAGTACTGCGTTAAAGAGGCTCTGAATACGCTCCAGGGAGACGGGTTTGCCGAGAAAATATGTTGCGCCCGCCTTAAAGCCCTGTTGCATAGTCTGGACGTCATCCGACCCTGTGAGCATGACAATGGGAACATTGGCGTTCACTGGCGAAGATCGAACCGACCTGGTCAAGTCGAAGCCGTCCAGGTGGGGCATCCTCACATCCACGAAAACCGCATCGAAGCTTTGAGTCTTAGCGCGCAGTGCCGCTTCCCGACTATCCGTGAGCGTGAAGACCTCACACCCAAGCAGTTCCAACATCGCCTTGATTACGGCCAAAATCTCCGGCTGATCGTCCACGACCATAATTTTCATAATGCACTCCCGGTCCTCCGTTCCCCTGAAATCCCCGGAGGGTCAAAAACCGAATTTGCCTTGCTTCACATCTTCTTCCGACTGAAGCCCGTGATGACAGGGACGCTTGTCGTCCCGCCCGAACGGCTTAACTGGATGTCATAGTGAACGGGATAGCCGCCCGCGACGCTGATGTTATTGGCCTGAACCGCTCCCACAAAATAACCACTGCTGCCCCCGCCACCGAATGTCACATTGGCGTTGGGGGCGTTGATGAGGGCGGACAAAGCTCCATTTCCGTGAATGGTGACGCCGGTTGTTCCCGCGTAGTTAATCACCACGGCTTCAGGCGGGATATCCACTGTTCCTGAAATCCCATTGGTCACTCCGTTTCCGCTTATGCTGATCGAAGTCCGAACGTTTAATACTACGTAGCCAGAGACGTCGATCTCGGCTTTCGAGGCCTCGCTAACGCTGTCGATGTTATAGACCACTGGATTGAAGGGGTCAGGGCTCCCAACCAATTGCACCTGGGTACCATTACCAGTGGGCGAAAGGGCGTTGATCTCGAATGGGTGGGCCGCGGTTCCATCGCAGGAAGAGTCGGAGCAAGGCTGATGAATAGCGTTGCCCGACCCATCCATGACAGGAGGGGTGTTGCTGCCGGGGGATGGGATGACTCCCGGAAAAGGTGGCATGGCCGGCCACAGGGCGTTGACGGGGAGTATGGTCCTTGAGCTGTAACTAGGAGCGCTTCCCGGGAAACTGGGTCGAAACGTAGCCACGGGCGGTGCGGGCTTGTTCGGGCCATTCACCACTTGCCCCTGCACCGAGCCGGCATTGCCACTGAAACCGCTCGCTGCGCACCCTGAAGAGGGTCCAACTCCCACGGTTACGTTTCCGGAAACGGATACATTGCTTCCCAAGGTTACGCCGCCGTTTGCGCCTACACCTGCGCCGGCGTCAATGACATTAGTGGCATTTGAATCACAAGCCCCGGCGGCCACGCTGACCATGCCGCCACCGTATTGTCCGAGAGCGGAATTGAAGGCATCGGTGCAAGTCCCCGTGGAACCCGTCATGCTCACTGAGCAGAACCCGTACAACGCATTCCCCCAATTGGGCAAATAAATCGGCTGCAGGACCACCTGCTCTTCAGCCGTGGCCATCGTCGCATTGGAGCTCGAACTCGCATTCCATGATGCCTTGGACGTGATCCGCCAGGTTTCCACCGGGACCCGTGTGTAAGGAGGCGCCTGCCCCAGGTTCACGGTCTGGTAGCTGATGAGATACGCGTTGATGCTGAACGTGCCCGAATTGCCGGCATCACCCGTCACGCGGACGCTCACCAAGTCGGTACCAAAGGCGGTGGCCACGGGCCTGGGCGCGTTCTCATTGTTATTGATGTTGGGGTAGTTCGTGGATCCGCTACCGTAACCGATCAGCTGCACAGGGTTGTTTATGGCGGGGCAAAGTGGCGAAGTCCCGATGCATTGGACGGGCTCGCTGTTTGCAGTATAAAGGTTGTAAGGAACACCTGTTGAAGTAACGTTGTAATAGGTAATTGCCTGCGGCTCAGGAACGCCCTGGTAGTGAGTGCTGCGAAACCAGTTGATGGCTTGTTGAATTCCAGCCTTGGCCAGATAGTCCGCCTGGGTATCCAATTTAAAGCTGTGGCTCGCCAACGTTTCCGAGCGCGCCGCAAAAACAATGGCGGCCGCCAGCACGGAGAGAATCAGCATGGAAAGCATTACCAGAATAAGGGCTATACCATGAGCTCCCTCCTTTCCTGCGCGCCGGGAGTAAATTGCCATTTTCAAGTGCATATTATTGCATTCGCTTAATAGTTTGCCGGGTACGTCATGGGCAGTCCGGGTGGGAGTTTGCCCACGTATTTAGAGGCGCCCGCCTGGTTGGCCGCGAGAGCAGCGATTAAATTTAGCGGCCGAATCTGTGTGGCCATGGTGTGCCAGGTTACTGTATTTACTTCCATACTTTTCGGATTGACAGCGATGCTTAGCGTGATAACAATAGTCCCGACCACCGTAACTTGATTCGGTACAATCCCCACAACGACCAGGTTGGGATATCCAAAAATCGGCTGTCCTGTGGGTCCTTTTGCGGTGGCGGTGTTATAAAGCACATTTTGAACCAGAGGCGATGATGGATTGTTGCTGGCGCCAGTGTTGAAAGTGACCGGCGTAATCGACCGGCGCAGATTGTAGAATGTAAAGTTGTTGGGCACCGCGCAGGCAGTTGGAGGAGCGACGGCGGGAATGCAGACCGAAGTGGCCGGAATGGTGGGCGTCAGGCTGTAGACCACATAGTTGAGGGTCCCGTCTGAGTTAATGTCTCCAAAAATCTCCAAATTGGCGTCCGTGGATGAGCCTGCGACCTGCAGGATACCGTCGGGGAAGGGCATTTTGTAGCTGGCTATGGGAATGGGGAGGACTGAACCGCCGGCGGCATTGTGATTCATCTGAAACCGGACTTGGATTTGATTGGGAGTGCCGGCGGGACATCCGTTGCCCGTGATCCCAATGGCTTGGGCGATTTCATTATTCACGCCGGTGTCCACCAACAGCCAGTCGCCCGGGTTTATTTGGGAGATGTCGCTAAGTGTGATGCATTGCGGGGAAGCGCTGGCCGCAGCTCCTCCCGGGATAGTTTTATTAGGAGAGAAATCCGGATTGTAGCCTGCCTGACCGATCTCCTGTGTCATGAGCTCCATGGCCGCCCGGGCGCTTTGGTTCGATTCAGTGTCCACCTGATTGCCCTGAAACCTTCGTTGGGCTTGAACCATGAATGAGAACACGGCAGACATCAATATGGAAATGATGGCAACACTTGCCATCAGCTCAATCAGCGAGAAGCCGGCTGTAAAGGCAGCGTGCATGCGGGCTGGGGCGTCAGTTTTTCCGGCCATCGATAGTTCCCTCTAATTCGGATTCGACAAAATGCTTGTTATAACTACAATTGGCTTTCCGGATCCTGAGTTCACAGCGGCTTGGGCGTACACCACCACGGTGATGTTCTTCATCGCAGGAGCCCCGGCGCCGTTCGGAGTCATGTCAGTTATTTGCCACTGTCGAATGTAAGCGGGCGAGACGCCCGCAATCGCCGCGCAAGTTACTCCGGCGATTTGGATTCCATTGAAATCAAGAAAATCCATGTACCCGATTGAGGGGCCCGCATTCGGACAGGTCAACTGGATGGGTGATGTAGCGCCGCCCGCCAGCAAACCCTGCGTCCAACCAGTGTCCGCAATTCCAGTGGCATTGCATGCCGCGGGTTGGGTGGAGGCAGATTGATTGCAACCAGCCGGGTCAGGCGGATTGCTGTTGGCGTTCAATGACAACAACTTTTCCATCTTATCCTGCGCGTAGATAGTGGCGCGAGTCACTTCCGTTCCCTGATTTTTGTTTGTGACCGTCGCCTGGAAAATAAGTCCACCCATGCTAAACACTCCCACCATGGCCACCAGGACCGCGATCATGGTCTCGATCAGGGTCACGCCTTGCCCGTTTCCGGCCGCGCCCATACTTTTTAGTTTCATTTATACTTTGCTTCTCCTGCGTTCAATGCTTCTTGATTTCGCGGGGACTACCTCATGGTCCAATTGCTGCAATTAACCGGACACGTCCAAATGGCGGCTTGCCCCCCCAGGGAAGTCGAGACAGCATCCACCATGTTGTTTTGGTTCACGATATATAGGGCCGTCCCGCCACTGCCCAGCGGACTTCCCGTATTGTCCACTGGCGCGCCACGAGTGTTGAAGTACATATTCAAAGGGTCCGGGCACGGTGAGGGGTCGGCGACAAGGGTGCCGGGAAAGGCGCCGCCGATAATAAATGCAGGGCGGCAGCTTGAGAATGTATCTCCCGGGAGGGCGTACTGCGTCCCGAACTCCAATTGCGGAGTAGTATAGGCGGCGTAGGCTGAAGTGCACGCTGCATCTGTGGTCGTCGGGGTAATGCCGCAGAGTTTTTCAATCCAATAAGTTCCTCCCGAAATGTTGACCACCAGACGGTAAGGCGCGTATTGGGATGCGGCGCGCATTCTGGCCAGATTGATATAGCCGGAGACTGACGAACCGTCAGAATGGAGCCGGTATCCTTTTAGCGCCGAGAGAGCTTGCGGAATCGCAATTGATCCCACGATGCCCATCACCATCGCCACCACCATCATTTCAATCAATGAAAAGCCCGAATCTTTTTTGCCCATAAGTGTATTCGCCCATTGGCCGCTATTGACCGTCGAGACATATCTCCACCGAAGTCGCCACGCATCCGGTAATCCCCCCATTCGCGGGTTTTGCCTCTCCCCGCTATTCGGATCAGAGTGGCGCTGCATTACCCGTTCATCTACCACGTGGGTTACATTGATTTCACCCTCTTGAATATCGGCAATAAAGTCGATTGGCATGAGAGCCCTCTGTTACCTTGTTTAGAGTTCTCATTCAACCTCTGGATCCTGGCGAACTTACGGGCTTGAGAGGGAGAAGTTTTGAGGATGGATTCAATGTCCTGGAACATCGGAAACAAGGGACGGAATATCTCCCGCTGCCCTCTTCCCCAATGGCCCAACCTAACGCTTTACATCGTCGGAGTTTGGAACGGGCTTGAGAGGATTTTTGAGATGGGTTTGCCTGGCGGGTACTGCGGAATTTTGTGGCTGCCTGCTCAACGCCGGAAGGGCGGGCCCTGGTAACCCTGATTACCAGTCGATCTGGGGTGGGAAATACCCGGCGATTAACTCTTCGTAGTAAGGCTTAAGTTCACTGACCTGCGGGTGTTTGGCCGCTTTCGAATACAGGTCGTAGTTCGAAAATGCCCTGACCCAGCGAAACATTTCCCTGTCGCGGTCATTCATCAATTGCTGATATTCGCCCTCGCGGTGCGCGGCATAAAACGAATGGTAGCGGAGCATATAGAGGGCTGAATCGGGAAGATAATCCCTGCAGACGTTATAAATGTACTCGTCGTGTCCCCAGGACATGTCCACCTTGTCAAGGCCGCAGCCCTCGGCGTAAACGCCCAGCGGCGATTGATATTCCGGGACGCAGATATCAGGATTTGCGGAAAAAAATTCGGGGAACACAATCTTTTCCGAATACGCACAGGCCACTGGAAAAGTATCTCCCACCACCGCCCACTGAGGCTCTCCCCACAGGCAAAGGATTTTACCCAGGTCGTGCACCAGACCCGCCAGGATGAACCACCGGGGATGGCCATCCGCCCGGATCGCCTCCGAGGTCTGCAGCAGGTGTTCAATTTGGCTCAGGTCGGTATCCGGGTCGCTGTCATCCACCAGTGTATTCAAATACTCCATGGCCTCCCAAACGCTCATGCGCCGCCGCTGCCTGGGCAGGTGCTTGCGTTTTTTCTCCAGAACGAAATCGCGCGTCTGGTAAGTGTGATTCAGCCGGTAAAACTCTTTTACGCTGGGGCGCGCTTCGGCTCGATAGTTGCGGAATTCTTCCTTTTGCTTTCCGGGATCGGTGGCGGCGAAAGATTTCTTGCTGGGCGGCGGCATTCCCTCCGGGTAGCGGGACTTTACGAAATCTTCCCACTCATCGAGACTTTGGAGCGGCTGTGCCTGCAGATTCTCCGGGGGCATGACGTCCTCCTACTGGGTCTGCTGCAGCCAAATTTTATCACAAGCGCGGCGCAGGCCGATTGAGATTATCTAGCGGCGACGCGTGGCGATATCGACCGGCGCTTAAACGAAGTCACGCCCTATCAATCGCTCAATTCGCTTCCGGATGGGCGGGTGAGTGGAAAAGAGGCTGGTCATAAATTCTCCGCCGGTTAAGGGCTGGGCGCAATAAATGTGCGCCATGGAAGGCGAGACCTGCAAGGGTATTTGCTTTGAATACTTGTCGATTTTATCGAGTGCGCGCGCCAGGCCTTGGGGGTTGCCCGTGATTTCCGCGCCGGTGTGATCGGCCTCATACTCGCGCGAGCGTGATATGGCGAGCTGGATCAGTGTGGCCGCCAGCGGCGCGACGATCATCATGGCCAGGGCGGAGAAGATGCCTCCCCGGCGATCGTCATTACTGCTCCCACCAAAGCCGCCGAAAATTTCTCCCCAGTAAACCATCCGGGCAATCAGGGTGATGGCGCCGGCCAGCGTGGCCACCACGGCGCTGGTAAGGATGTCGCGGTTCTTCACGTGGCCCAGTTCGTGCGCCAAAACGCCTTCGATTTCATCGTCCGTACAAATTTCCAAAATCCCGCGCGTCACTGCCACCGAAGCGTGGCTGGGATTGCGTCCGGTGGCAAACGCGTTGGGCGAATCGGTGGGAATCATGTAAATCTTGGGCACCGGGACGTTGGCTTTCGCTGCCAGGCGCTCGACAATCTGGTAGATGCGCGGGCCCTCTTCACGCGAAACAGGCTGCGCACCGCTTGTGGCAATAGCAATTTTGTCCGAGAAAAAATAACTCACCAAGTTCATGCCCGCTGCCAGGACGAATGCCAACACCAAGCCGTTCTGCCCGCCCCAAAGTTCGCCGATGGCAAGCAAAAGGCCGGTCATTGCGGCCAGTAGGAAAGTTGTCTTTAAATTATTCCACATACCTATCACTCCTATCTTTTTATACGCTATTAGATGCGAGGGGGTTCAAGTCGTTGCGCGGTCACGCCCAGTCGCGGAGCAAACGAATACTCCCGGGGCCGGCGAGCTTGCTCAGTCGCTCATCTGCGGTCTCGAGTTCTGCACCGGTCTCAAGCGCCAAGGCAAGGTAGAGGCCGTCGTACGGTGAGTGTCGAAAACGCAGGGCTAAGTCGAGAGCGCTTTCGACTAATTCTGTGATCGGATGCAAGGGGATCGGCAAAAGGTTGAATTCTCTCTGAAGCTTCATCGCCTCCGCCGATGGCATGAGGTTGCGCATTACCCGCTTCCATAGAGTACTGGCCACTTCTGCTTGAAGTATTTGTGGAGCAAGTAATTCGATATGGTTCGAAGTCCATGCGCGGAACAGTTCTTGAGCTTTGTCGCTGCCCGTCTCAGTGAGGAGCCACTTTGCAGCGACGCTGGCGTCGAGCACTATCTTCATCGACTATCCCGGGCTTCGCGAATCAGATCAACACTGTCTGGCTGATTAGGGTAATTTCGAGCAATCTCTCCGCGAATCTTGGCGATCCTTTTCATAACTCGGGCAGCGTTTCGGCGGCGTTTGTTCATCTCCGTTTTGTCGGCCAAAAGTTTCAGGAATTCCGCGTTAATACTTCGGCGATTTTGGCGCGCGTCCTGTCGAAGTTCCCTGTAATCTTCCTCTGAAATATTTCGCACTGTATAGTTTGCCATATCCCCTCGATGTCAAAATGATATCACTCGTGCCATCATTCTGCAACCAGCGGAAATTGAATGAATCCGCTACGTCCGCGCCCGCCCGCTCCAATTCTTATGATCCTAGGGGGTGCAGACTCTGATATCACACGTAAGCTCAGGCAAGAAGTCCAGACTTAGATGATGGGAAGGCTTCCACGCGGGATCGGACACATTCGAGCAGGGTTCACGGGGATCGAAATAATCCCAAGTCGTAAAAAACCATCCGTTATACTTGCGAACGGCACGGACTGCGACGGCAACGCGTTCGGGTTCGTTGTCACCGCTCCGGAATTCACCACACCCATAAACATCGAACTGTCCCGCCGCAGTCATCTCAGTCCGAATCGGTGTGAATTTCAGTAGCCGATACAAATCGAAGTCATCCTCCATATCCCGAGCGAATCTCTTCCTGCTCATCTGCTTGCCGTC
>Ga0207149_1015_pt1 | contig 37558 bp, 38 predicted proteins | sample Alteio_BWMinHeat_31_FD_153563 | JGI IMG/M metagenome (GOLD analysis project Ga0207149, IMG submission 153563) | Enriched cells from forest soil in Barre Woods Harvard Forest LTER site, Petersham, Massachusetts, United States -... | ecosystem: Environmental > Terrestrial > Soil > Temperate forest >... | reverse complement strand
ACGCCCAGCGCAAGTCCGCTTCGACCGTATTACTGCGCCGTAATTCTTGCAACCTTATTCCTGTCGATTACCGTCATGGCTGCGCCAGCCCGAGCGCAGCGGCCACAAATTGATGCACGGGCATCTAAATTGGCGAGGCAAATCGAACACTCCAAAGACAAGCAGAAGAGAATTATCGTGCGCGATTTCATGGGTCCCGATCAGCAAGCAAGGGTTTTGGGCATCACGTTGGCGGACCAACTCAGTATCAGCCTCGCGCGTTCGGCAGGCAACGGGGTCCAAGTCCTAGACCGTGCGCAAATTCCTCGGGCCCTCCACGCGGCCGGTCTCGAAAGACAGATCGCGGCAGGCCCGCGACTTTCTGATTTTGTCGCCCAAGGCGTGAGCGCGAGCCGCTACGAGTCGGGAACACTCTCATTGGAGAGTGACCCGATCAAGCTATCGGTCGAGTTGGACAGAGTGGGTGACGAGACCAAGTCAGCGTGGAAGGCAAATGCGTCACTTCCGCTTGATCGGGATATGCGACAAGAGACGGATGCGGATGTCTTGGACGTCCCGCAGAGCAGGTACCCGCTTGCAGGCACAAGTGGATCTACTCTGCCGCGTTGTATCGTTTGCCACAACGCGCCATTCACCGACGAAGCGGTCGCCAAGCGGCGTCAAGGAACGGTTTTTATTATTGGTAGTGTAGGAACAGACGGCAAATTCACTGACATCGGTGTGATCAAAGGTCAGCCGTATGGATTGACTCAATCAGCTGTTGAGACAGTCAAGACCTGGAGCTTTGAGCCTTCGATTGGACCTGACGGCAATCCGGCACCCCTTCGGCAGGTGATCGAAATCACGTTCCACTTGAAATGAAAACGCTCTAGGAGTTTTTCTTCAATTCGGCGAGGACGAGCTTCGCAACTTCCTTCAACGTATCGAACACGCCCTGGCCGGTGACGGCCACGGCCTCAAGCGAAGGCTCGTTTTTCACGGCAAGCTGTTTCCGCAGCTCGTCCACGGGAAGAACGTTGGGCAAGTCCCGCTTATTCAACTGAAGCACGTAAGGAATGGTCGTGAAATCGAGATTGTGATCTTTCAGATGCTCGCGCAGGTTGTCGAGCGTCTCGAGGTTCGCGTCCATGCGCTCTTCCTGCGAGTCGGCCACGAAAACCACGCCATCGGCACCTTTCAGAATCAGACGGCGGCTCGCCTCATAGAACACCTGCCCGGGGACGGTATATAGATGGAAGCGCGTCTTGAAACCGCGAACCGTACCAAGGTCCAGCGGAAGAAAATCGAAGAAAAGAGTGCGGTCGGTCTCGGTCGCAAGCGAGACCATCTTTCCCTTTTGATTCGTACCAGTATGCTCGTAGATCCACTGCAGGTTGGCGGTTTTCCCGCCTAACCCCGGGCCGTAGTAGACGAGCTTGCAGTTGATCTCTCGGGCTGGAAAGTTGATAAACGGCACAATTTCCTCGAATTAAGGGCAGCTTCGCTTTTATAGCACAGGGTTATAGTACAGGCCAACGCGGTCCGTCCGGGACTGGTGCGCAAGTAACAATGAGGGATATGTCGCTGGCAAGCGGCTAGTGGGCGGTCGGCTCGGCTGCCGGGTGCATGCCGTGCTGTGGCACTTCGTGCACACCCCTTGTCGGCGGATCCTGATGGAACCGGAAAAGCTGGTTCAGAGGCCCTGGACCCTTGCCCACCTGGAAGGACTTCTCTATCGCCTTTGTTACGTAGGCTTTAGCCAGGATTACAGCCTGCCGGAGGGTCAGGCCAGAGGCCAGTTGGGCCGCAATAGCCGACGAATACGTACAACCGGAACCATGCGTGTTTTGGCTCTTGATGTGGTCCCCACCGAAGGTCTCTACGACCCCGCCGTCGCAGAGAACATCAATTGGTTTATCCAAATGGCCGCCGGTTACGATGACCGATTTCGCGCCCATTTCTACCAACTTCACGGCGGCGTCTTTCATCGTGGCCAGGTCCTTCACATCAATCCCCGTGAGGAATCCCGCCTCGGGAATATTCGGCGTTATTACCGAGACGCGCTTCAGCAATTCCTGGCGCACGAACTTAAGACCCGGCTCATCAAGCAACTCGGCGTTTCCTGCAGTCGGCCGCGTCACGGGATCAAGCACGACGTGCGCGAACTTCCGCGCATCGAGAAATTCGGCGACCACGGACGCGTTCGCGCGATTCGCGAGCATTCCAATTTTCACGGCAGCAAGAGGAACGTCGTCCGCGATCGTTTCCAGTTGCGCGCGAAGTGTCGGCGCAGGCGTGGCGTGAACGGACTTGACGCCCTCGGAAGATTGCACGGTGAGCGCAGCAACCGCAGCGACGCCGTAGCAATTGTGGGCAGCAAATGTTTTCAGGTCTGCGGCGATTCCCGCTCCGCAGGAAGGATCGAATCCGGCGATCGTCAGAAGGATCGGTTGCGCGGTCGAATGATGGTTGGAGTTACTCAATTTCTCTTTGCGTCAGGCAAAAACGCCGGTCACGCTGGACAACGTAGCGTGCCGGCAAAGAGAAATGTACGCGCGTTGCCTCGCCGCGTGCAAGAAAATTTTTGCCTTAGGATTTTGTGGGAGCGCCGACAGCTTCTTCCACGAGTTGCGGCGTCTGCGCGGCGGGAACTTCAATCTCGGCCTCCCAATCGCAGCCTTCTTTCGCGCACGCACGGTAGTTTCCTTGCTTCGTGCGTTTTTCCACGATGAAAGGCGCGCCGCACTTCGGGCACGGCTCGGCGATCGGTTCGTGCGGCGAAGTGTGATCGCAATCGGGGTAACGGCTGCAACCGTAGAAAATTCTTCCGCGGCCGCGGCCTTTTGAAGTGCCACGGCGAACAAACTCGCCTTCGCCGCACTTCGGGCATTTGATGCCCAGCGTGATTGGACGCGTGTACTTGCACTTCGGATAACTTTGGCAACCGATGAACTCGCCGAATTGGCCATGGCGCTTGATCAATTGCGCTTCATTGCACAACGGGCATTTTTCGTCGAGCGGAACATCCGGTTGCAGCGCTTTGCGCGTGCCGGCAGCGAGTTTGCGCGTCGTCTTGCAATTCGGATAGCCCGTGCACGCGAGGAACGTGCCGAAGCGGCCGCGCTTGATCGCCATTTCCTTGCCGCAGTTGTCGCAATACTGTATTCCGGTGTCGGCTTCGGCATCATCGCCCGCCACATCCGAGAGGTCGCGAGTGTAATCGCAATCGGGGTAGCGATTGCATCCAAGGAAAAATCCGTGGCGGCTGATCCGCTCGAGCAGTTCGCCCTGGCCGCACTTTTCGCACTTCTCGCCCGTTGGAATGCCGGCCTTGTAGGAAATCATTTCGTCGCCGGCCTTTTCGAGATCCACCTCGAAGCGATCCCAGAATTCCTTGACTGACGTTTTCCAGGGCAGCTTGCCCTCTTCGATTTCGTCCAATTCGTCTTCCAGACGCGCAGTGAAACTCACGTCGAAAACGTCTTCGAAACTCTTTACGAGCAGATCGTTCACTTTTTCGCCCAGCAGAGTGGGTGTGAATCGGCCCTGGTCTTTGTTCACGTATTCGCGGTCAACGATCGTCGAAATGATCGCGGCATACGTGGACGGGCGCCCGATGCCTTTTTCCTCGAGTTCTTTCACCAACGTCGCTTCCGTGTAACGTGGAGGCGGCTCTGTGAAATGCTGCTCCGGACGAATCGTCTCGAGGCGAAGCTCATCACCTTGTGCGACGCGAGGCAGCGTGCGGCTGTCCGTGTCTCCCTCGTCTTCCTTTTCCTCTTCTTCCTTCACGATCTGGTAGACCGCGAGGTACCCGTCGAATTTCACAACCGAACCGCTCGCCCGGAACGTATAGTCCGCGGCGTTGACGTCGATCGTGGTTTGATCGAAAACAGCCGGAACCATTTGCGACGCAACGAAGCGCTGCCAGATCATCTGGTAGAGCTTCCACATATCTGGCTCGAGGAACTGGCGAACGCTTTCCGGCGTACGCGTCACTTCGGTCGGTCGAATCGCTTCGTGCGCTTCCTGCGCGTCCTTCTTGGATTTGAAGAAATTCGGCTTTTCCGGCAAATATTTTTCGCCATAGGTCGAGCCGATCTGATCGCGCACCTGATCCAACGCATCGTTCGAGACGCGCACAGAGTCGGTACGCATGTAGGTGATCAGCGCGACGGCGCCTTCATCACCCAGCTCTACGCCTTCATAGAGGCGCTGCGCCAGCATCATCGTGCGCTTTGCTGTATAGCGCAGGCGGTTGTAAGCAGCTTGCTGGAGCTTGGAAGTCGTAAACGGAGGGGGCGCGAAGCGGCGCTTTTCCTTCTGCGTGACGTTGGAAACCTGCCAGACCGCGCGCTCTACGGCTGCGAGGATTCTTTGTGCTTCGGCCTCGTTGGGAATTTCGAGGTCTTCACCCTTATATTTTGCGAGCTTGGCTTCGAAGGCAGGCGGCTGCCCGGCAGCGAGCAGCGCGTGGATCGTCCAATATTCTTTCGGATTGAACGCGCGAATTTCCCGCTCGCGCTCGACAATCAGACGGAGCGCAACGGTCTGCACGCGTCCGGCGGATAGACCTCGACGAACCTTGTCCCAAAGCAGCGGAGAAACTTTGTAGCCGACGATCCGGTCCAGAACGCGGCGAGCCTGCTGCGCGTCGACCAGGTTGTCATTCACCTGAGTGGGCTTTTCGAATGCGGCTTTGATCGCCTTCTGGGTAATCTCATTGAACATCACGCGCGAGAACTTTGCGCGCTCGGTCTTATTTTTTGCCAGGGCGTGGAGCAGGTGATAGGAAATCGCTTCGCCTTCGCGGTCAGGGTCGGTGGCGAGGTAGACGTTCTCAGCCTTGTCGGCGGCGGCCCTCAGCTGATCGACCACCTTAATCTTGTCCGGTATGACTTCGTATTCGGGGTCGAAAATGTTCTCCGCTGTTACGACAACCTTCTTTTCAGGCGCTTTCTCAGCCTTGCCTTTGCCCTTACCCTTGCCGCGTCCTTTTTTCTTGCGCTTGCCATTTTGCTCGCCGGGCAAAAGGATGCCGATCGTCTTCTTCGGCAGGTCCATCACGTGGCCGTAAGAAGCCTTCACCGTGAAATTGCGGCCCAGGTACTTATTGATGGTCTTCGCCTTAGCCGGTGATTCGACGATAACGAGCGATCTTGCCATCTCTCTCTATTGTTCCTCAGTTCCGCCTTGGATGGCGGAAACGTTTACCTTAATTTAGATCCGGGGCAGGTACGGGCGAATACCCCGCGAAAGTCCCGCGAAGCCAATCCTACCCTGTATATGCCTCTGAAATTACAACAGGACTTTTGGGAATTGCTTTCCCGGTAACTGGCGTACCACGCCTTTCATCTCCAAGTCAAACAGCGACGCTAGGACCTCGGACGAGCCCAGGCCCGAAAGTTCGACCAAATCGTCGATCGGTCTGGCCTCATCCGTTCCGAGAAGCCCATAGAGGATGCGCTCGGCGGGTGACATTTCCCCTGTCACGCGCGCGGTCGGCTCCTCTTGCGAAGCCGTCTCAACGGGGAGCAATTCCGCTCGCACCCGAGTCGGCAACTCCTCAATCACGTCCTCTCATCCTGCCACCAGCTTAGCACCTTGCTTGATCAGCAGGTTGAGCCCAAAGCTCATGGGCTGCGTCACGTTCCCGGGGACAGCGAAGACCGCTCGGCCGAATTCCATCGCCAGCCGGGCCGTGATCAGCGAGCCTGAGTACTGCGCTCGTTCCACAACGACCACTCCGAGCGGCATGCCGGCAATTCAGCGGTTGCGGATCGGGAAATTTTGCGGCGCCGGGAACGTCCGCATAGGGAATTCGCTCACGATTACGCCGCGTTCCTCGATCTCCGCGAAGATCTTCTTGTTCTCCTTGGGATAGACCACAGCAATGCCGCAGCCCAGCACGCCAATCGTCACGCCGCTCGGGCTGCCCAACGCACCTCGATGCGCACGGGCGTCAATTCTCCCCGGGCCAAGTCGCTGCCGACCGCAATGCCGCGCTGGGCCAAGTCGCGGCCCAAACGCTCAGACATTAGATTCCCGCAAGGCGTCGGACGACGCGCCCCGACGATGGAAACGATCTCCCAACTCGGAAGTTCTGTATTTCCAAGGACATACAAGAGTGGCGGCGGATCGTAGATCTCGCCGAGCCGCGTCGGATACGGCCGTACATCCCAAGTAAGCAGCCGGCAGCGACTCGCCTGAACGGCCGCTCATTCTCGGGGCGCATCGCTTAATGGCTGGCGCGAATGAATCGCCTAGGCCACGGCAGCCGGCAGTCTTTGAGCTCCCAACGACGTCCGCGCGGCGTTGAAAACACTGTCCGGGCTGCCGAACTCACGCAAGAGCTTTCCGGCCATGCGTGCGCCAAGACCGGGCGTCAGCGCAAGCGCCACCCATCCCCCATAGTCGGTCGAGTCCATCGAGAGGTTTTGCCCGCGGCAGATAACGCAGCGGAGACCGGAATTGTCAAGCAGGGCGAAGTAGGCGTACTTCGTCCCTGCAAGGTTTGCCGTGGCTTCGAATAGAAGATTGCAAGCCTCTGTGATAATTTCAGGACGTTCCCACGAACTGAATAAAGAAAATGTTTGAGAAGATCAAGCGCCGCGCGACCGCCCCCGATGACTTCGATTTTTTGCGAAGGCACATGGTCGAGCGGCAAATCCGCAGGCGCGGCATCGTGGACGCGCGCGTCCTTTCCGCCATGGATTCCGTGCCACGGCACTGTTTTGTTCCCGCGGATCGACTCGCTTCCGCGTATTCGGACTGCCCTTTGCCAATCGGCGACGGGCAAACAATCTCGCAACCGTTCATGGTTGCAGCCATGGCAGACGCGCTGATGCTTCAGGGAAGCGAGCGTGTGCTGGAGATCGGTGCCGGGTCGGGATACCAGGCTGCCGTTCTCTCCCTGCTCGCGCAGGAGGTAATCGCGATCGAGACGCGGCCGCGGCTCGCCGCGATGGCGCGCGAACGCCTGGCCTGCCTCGGTCACTTGAATGTGCGAATCCAGGAAGGTGATGGCTCACTCGGATGGCCGGTCGAGCGGCCTTACGATGCGATCCTCGTCTCCGCTGCCGCGCCGGCGGTTCCCCAGCCGCTGATCGATCAACTTGCCGACGGCGGACGGCTTGCAATTCCCGTAGGAGAAACCGAAAACCAACAAGTCCTGCGCATCACAAAACGCGGAGGCGAAATCATCCGCGAAAAGCTTTATCACTGCCGTTTTGTCCCCCTGGTCGGACAGCACGGCTGGCGCGAATTCGCGCCGAAGGCGCCGTCCGAATGACGCTTGGCATCCCGGAACTTTCCATCATTGTTCCCGCATACAACGAAGAGAACCGCCTTCCGCATGGGTTGGAGAAAATTCGAAACTATTTTTCCACCAGGCCCGGTGGCCTTGGTTCGATCGAAATGCTTGTCGTAGACGACGGCTCAACCGACGGTACAGCGCGCATCGCACAGGAGTGGGCCGAGCGATTTCCCTGCGTTCGGCTCGTTTCAAACGGTGTGAATCGCGGCAAAGGCTTTAGTGTCCGCCACGGAATGCTGGAAGCGCGCGGCCGTATCGCCCTTTTCACCGACACCGATCTCTCTTCGCCGATTGAGGAAAGCGAAAAGCTTTTCGCAGCGATTGCGGCGGGAAACGATTTCGCCATCGGTTCACGCGCAATTGATCGCTCGTTAATCGGGGTCCGCCAAGCTCGGTACCGCGAACTCGCCGGAATTGTCTTCAACGGTTTCGTGCGCCTTTTCACCGGGCTGCCGTTTCACGACACGCAGTGCGGTTTCAAAGCATTCCTACGCGAGCCGTCGCGCATCGTCTTCGAGCAGCAGCGCATTGAGGGATTCGGATTCGATCCCGAAATCCTGTTTATCGCAAAACGGCGCGGGCTTCGGGGGGCCGAAGTCCCGGTTCGCTGGGCTCATGACCCGGCCACAAAGGTGCGTGTCGTGCGCGACAGCCTGCGGATGTTCGGCGATCTGATCAGGATCCGCTGGAACTCGCTACTCGGACGCTATCCGCGGGAAGCCCTCTGAGCAAGCCGTCGCGTGACTTTACATTACAAAGTACTTGACACACGGGCTGTCTTTCTGTATTCTCCCCTCATGAGCAGTGCACCCCCTGATCGCACCTCGCGTTCCGGCCCGGTCGCTATCGACGATCGCGCCCGCGATAATTTGCGGTTCATTCGTGAAACCATGGAGCGAGCCGGTGCCTTCACGGCCGTACCCGGATGGGGCGGCGTCGCCATGGGCATCACGGCGATTGGTGCCGCCGTAATCGCCTCGCGCCAGTCGGCCTTCTGGACGTGGCTTCTCACGTGGGGAGTAGAAGCCTCGGTCGCGGTGGTGATCGCCGTTTGGGCTACGCTCTCGAAATTGCGCGAGAGTGGGACATCTCTACTTTCCGGGCCTGGCCGCCGCTTTGTTTATAGCTTTGCGCCACCCCTTTTCGTTGGTGCGGTTCTCACGATCGTTCTCGCTTCGACCGGGTCAGTCACCGCCGGTGTAATTCCCGGCGTTTGGCTTCTTCTCTACGGAACCGCCGTCACCGCGGGCGGCGCATTTTCGATTCGAGTTGTACCTTTAATGGGGCTCTGCTTTATTGTCCTCGGCGCGGTCGCTCTTTTTTGTCCGGCGTCGTGGGGAAATATATTTTTGGCAATCGGCTTCGGGGGGTTTCATGTAATTTTTGGGGCCGTGATTGCGAGGAAATATGGTGGCTAAATCATCCGCGGCTTATCGCGCCACACCAGAAGAAAAACCACGCAAGAGTGTTCCGGCACCTGAGTCAACTGCGGTAAGTCTCGACCGTTTAATTCACGAACGCACTCGTCTCGGAATCATCAGTGCTCTCGCTGTGAACGATTCGCTCACATTCAACGAGCTGAAGCAGTTGCTCGGCGCAACGGATGGCAACGTGAGCGTGCACGCGCGCAAACTCGAAGACGCCGGTTACGTTTCGTGTACGAAGTCATTCGCCGGCCGCTTGCCGAAGACCGAATACCGTCTGACTGCGTCAGGCCGTCGCGCGCTCGAGAAATATCTCGGCCACATGGAAGCCCTGATTCGCGCGACGCGCGAAGGCTGATCGAAGGAGGAAACCATGAATACGATCTGGTTTAAGCCTCTCGGTTGGATTTACAGGCCCGTCTCGTGGCAAGGGTGGTTCGCTCTTGTGACGGCGATCGCGTTTTGTGCGCAGGTGTTTGTTGCGGTCGATCGCCACTCCCATTCGGCGAGCGACACGCTCTATGCCGTCTTTCCGTATTTCGCCTGTGCGGCAGGATTGTTGAATTGGCTTGCCTCAAAGACGGCACCGCAAAGGTAATAACATGCCCACAATCACACAGATGCCAAGCCGGCCCGAAAACAATTCCAAGCTCCACGTCGCAATTTTGCTCGATGGAAACGGACGCTGGGCCGCGCTGCGCGGAATGCCGCGGCCTGAGGGGCATCGCGCGGGCGTTGCTGCAGTGCGGCGAATCGTTCGTTCGGCACCTACGCTCGGAATCGGCATCTTGACCCTGTACGCCTTTTCCTCGAATAACTGGGAACGCCCCACCGGAGAAGTCAATTCGCTCCTCGAATTGCTCGAGGATTATCTCCGCGGCGAAACCCCTGCTTGCGCCGCCGAGGGCATTCGCCTGCGCGTGATCGGCCGGCGTGACCGCATTCCGCGCTCCATGGTGAAAGCCATTGAAGAAGCTGAGCGCGCCACGGCGACCGGGCGCACGCTCGAGCTGCGCATCGCGATCGATTATTCATCGCGCGACGCGATCCTCCGCGCGGCTTGCTGGATGCTTTCGAGTCTCGAAGTTTCGCAGCGCGAATTTGGCCGGCGGCTCGGTGAAGTAACGTACTCGGGCGGTCCGGTCCAAGATGTGGATTTGCTGATCCGTACGGGCGGCGAACGCCGCCTCAGTGATTTTCTTCTCTGGGAGTGCGCCTACGCGGAGCTTTTTTTCTCGCAGCGCATGTGGCCCGACTTCCGGCCGGAAGATCTTTCCGAAGCTCTCGACGACTTTCTCTCGCGCGACCGGCGCTTCGGCCGCGTCTCGGAAGCCGTCGGCGCGGATTAACGTTTCGCGCGCGCTTTCGCAATCCCAAGCGCCTTCACGATTACCCGAGTTGCTGTCTCTCTTAGTTTGTACGCGGGAAGATCGCCCTCTGCGACCCACGCCGCATCCGTCACGTCGCTGCCGGCCTTCGGCTCGCCGCTTTCCGCTTCGCAATAGTAGTCGAGAATCACGTAGTGATATTGCACGCGCTCGTCGTCGTCATAAATAATCCGCTCGAAAGTTTCGATCTGATCGAAAACGCGCACGGTCACGCCGGTCTCTTCCAATAACTCGCGCCGAACGCCCTCCACGATCGTCTCGCCCACGTCCAGACCACCGCCAGGAATCGACCACTCACCCTGCAACGGCGGAAAAACTCGCTTGATCAGCAGCACGCGCCCGTCTTGAATCGTGACTCCTCCGACGCCCACAATGGGCCGTTCGGGATACTCGCGACTCCCTGTCATCTTTGGCAAACCCTCCGGAAAAGCTTGACACTCGCGGTATATAATACGCTTTTCAACGAACGCGCCCGCGGAAGGAGACGAGTCACGTGACGAAGTGCCCAGAATGCGACGCTGAAATCGATCTGGACGAAGATGAAGTTGAAGAGGGCGAAATTCTGGCCTGCCCGGAATGCGATGCCGAGCTCGAAGTGACGCAGACTCATCCCGTACATCTCATCGTGCTTTCCGAAGACGATGATGACGACGAGGAAGAAGAGTCCGATGATGACGACGATGAGGATGATGAAGAGGAAGAAAGTGGTAATAGCGACGGGGACCCCGCCGAGGACGACGAGTAAACAAGCGGGAGCATCTTAGCCTGCCCGAATCTCATCCAATGTACTGAGCCTTCAGAACCACCGGGTGAGCCGGATCGGGGGCGAAACAAACATGAAAATTCAACCAGCAGCTCGAAGCACTCTGGTGTTTGCCTTTCTGCTCGTCTGCACGCTTGTTTCAGCCAACGCGTTCGCGCAGGACAAGGGCCAGCCCCAACTCCGCACGGTGCACGGCACGGTCGTCGATAAAAACGACAATCCGGCGCCGACGAGCGTCGTCTACCTGCTCAATTCAAAATCGGAAGCCGTGAAAACGACCTTTGCCGATGACAAAGGCGCCTATCGCTTTAGCGGCCTCGATCCGAACGTCGACTACGAAATCCACGCCGAGCGCCAAAACATGGCCTCGCCGGCCCGCAAAATTTCCAGCTTTGATTCGCGACGCGATATCGATATGACGCTGAAGCTCTCCCGCGAAAAGGGCGGCAGCTGACCGGCAGTTTGAATTTTCCGTGGTTTAAGCTTTCGGTTGTTTATGGAACGGGTCGGCGCCAATCGTGCCCCGCAATTCGTTCAAATAGGTGCCATCCGAAGCTCTCGCTAGTTGCGCCTGCGCCCATTCGATTCTTTCCGCAGGATTAAACGGAAGATCGCCGTTCGTGAACGAATCTTTTTTACGGAAGTCTTCCAAAGCAGCCAGATGCCCGCGCCACATCGTCACGTCACGGTTTTGCTTCGTGCGAAGACGTTCTTGATACCAGTCGCTCTCAACGAGCGTTTCTCGATCAAAAAGCCTGCGCAGGGCAGGGTCGTCCAGCTTCATTCCTTCGTAGTGACCGTATGCCATGATATGCAGCAAAGCTTTGAGTGGAGGGCACGCGGCCTGAACGCTTCCGTCTTCGAAATAAAGCATCGCCACATTGCGTTGCGCTTCCACAATCGCATCAATTCCCGCGGCAAATAGCTCAACGCCTTGTTTTTCGGGTCGCAGCATCTCTTCGGGAAAGACCGCGTCCGGCGTTTCGAAAATGCGCCCTAAGAAGCGATCCACAAAGAGCGGCGTGATGCGATATCCGAGCCGGCTCGCGAGCACCGTGCCCCCATTGAACGAAAAATCCTCCAGCTTTTCGAGCAGGCCTTTTGCGATCAGGAATTTCGGATCGCGCTCGTGCACGCGCATCCGGCACCAGATTTCCGGCACGAGCATGCTCACGTCGTGATCCACGCGCACATGGGGGCCAACATATCCCGCGGATGTCGTGAAACCCGCGTCGCCGGTCAAAATGGCGGAGACCAGCGCGTTGTTGACGTCGACCACGGGCCACAGCGCGTTGAACGGCGATTTCGTTAGTGCGCCCTCGCTCCCGAAACCAGTTGTCGAAGGAGACTTGCCCGTGAGGCTCGCCACAAACTCCATAAAGAGCTCGGGCGTGTCCTGGTAGTGGATTGGATTGTAGACAGCAAGCGGCGGCAGCCCGATCGAAGGCTCGGGCGGACTATTTCGGCGTCCTGCGAGCACTGCGTTCACAGGAAAATACACGGGATTCTCCGCCGGAATATCGCGCACCAACCGTGCCGCGATCTCCGCAAGATAACTTCCGCGCGGATCTTCCAGGTCGGGCCGCCTCTGCAAGTACCTCGGATTCTTCGAGGGCTTGCCGTCCACAACGCGTGGATGCGCCGACGAAACCACGTAGCTCAGCTTGCCCTCTTCAACAAACGAACCAAGCAATTGCTTCATCGGCTCTGTGTATTTGTCGAACTCGGCGACGTGATCCACGAGTCGCTGCGCGGCCTCCACGCTGAAAGGCTCGTAGTTCGAAAGAAATGTCCCCGCGCTGGCGATGTCTGCTTCGGCTTTGTGATCTGCTCCGCGATGAATCGCTTCGTCCGGCCGCTGAAAGAGCAGCTTTTCGCAATTCACCAGCAGCTTCACACTGGGATTCGGATATTCCTTGTCCAGATCGTTCAGGCTCTCGCGAGGCACAACCGCAGACGCGGTGATGTCGTCTTCCATCTGTACTTTTTCCGCGGGATAGAAATCGGGACGCAGCTTATAAATCCGCCACGAGCCATCGCCGTCGTAGCCGACGCGGAGGTAATTGCTCACTAGGTTGTCGCCATCAAATTTCAGTTCGTGGCCAAGAAACCCGTTCACGCGGTCGACGGTGAAATGTTCGCGCCAGTTTTCGCCCCACTCCGGCCGGTAATAGCGCTTCACAGTGAAGACCAGCTGCCGGATGGTTTGTGGCAGCGATCGTACCCACGTGTTGTATTCATTCGTGTAATGCGTCGAACTTGTGAGCAGCTGAATCACCGAGCCGAGCGTTCGCTCCGAACTCAGCACGGGGCGCCGCGTGCGATCGTCCGGCGCACGATCCTTGTAGATCGTGGAAAAATCCTTTTTTAGGATTTCGGCCACTTGTTCCATGTCGCGGCGATAGTCGCGTACAAAAACCGGCCCCTTGAGAATCACGTTCGCGATCGATTTCGAAATTTCGGATTTCCCGCCCCCGGAAACGGTGCACGGCTTATGGCAGAGCGTTCCGCGTGGGCGAGCGCCGATCAATCGCCATGCCGATCCGAACGATTGCCTTTCCATCCACACGCGAAACCCTGAAGGCAATACGTATGTCGTCTCGGCGCGCAAAGTCAGGCGTTGCTTCACGCCGCCGCTCTTCCACTCGACAGTGCCCTCGCGCACTTTAAACGCACTGTCTTCGGGCACATAAAGAACGTCCGAATAGCGCCTGTCGATGGCATAGCCTTCCGGCTTCCGATCGACCATCGGACCGAGCAGCCTCATCGCTTCATCACACGTCGCCTTTTTCAGGCTTACCGTGCGGTCGGCAAAGAATTCAAGTCCCAACACGTAAGTGGCAAACGCCATCGCGCCGCCTGCGTGCTCTTCCTCCGCAAGACCGTAAAGGTTTGCCGCAAAACTGATCTGCGTCTTCACCTCTTTCTTGCAGTAGCCGTAATAGTTGTCCGCAATGATCGTGACCATCACGCCCGAAGAATCGCGGCAGGAAAGTTTGAAAGCGCCTCCGCCGTTGTAGACCTCGTCCGGATTCTCCCAATACATTCCGTCGCGCTTCTGGCGTGGCGTTGCTTCGCTAGCGTGCGGCAAACCAACGTCCTTTTTCTTGATCCCCGCAAGATGCGGCGCCAGGATCACGCACCCCGTGTGGCCGCTCCAATGCATCGCGTCGAGCGCGGCATCGTTTTCTGGCAAATACGGATCGCCGCCGTTTCCAAAAATCGCTTCCACGAAATCCAGGTTGCTCACCAGGCTGCCCGGAGCAAAGAAACGCGTCTCCATGCTCTTTTGCGGATCGGTCCCGGTGGCCGGGCAAATGATTGGTCGCAGCAGCAGCGAAACGAAAAGGCGCGCCGGCGAATTTTGGTCCGCGGTAAACGGCACCGCCAGCACATCCTCGGGCGGACGCAGCGCGGCCGCGAGCAACGCCAAAAAAGTCTTCTTTGGAACGGCCAGCTTATCGGCCGGAATCGAAAGACCGCCTTCCACAATGTGAAAGATTCCCTGTGTCGTGCGACGATCGCTTTTCGGGTTGTGCAAAATTCCCTGCGGCACGCGATAAGACTTCAAATAGGGCGAAGAAAGGTGATCGACTCCAATCGGGAGCGACATCACCCGCGCAAGCCCGGTCCGATCTAACAAAAACGTGCTCGCAGGCAGCCTTGGCGCGCCTTCCGGACACTCAACTCTCAGATATCGGTCGAGAAAGCTCTGGATTCGCTGGTCGACCGGACACAGATGGTCGCCGAGCATCAGCGTTTTCTGGTGATAGTTGCGAAGCAGCGGACGAGCAATTTCCAAAAAGTCGCCATCGCCGATCTGCGCAGTTGCCGATTGACCGCACGCGGCCAACTTCAATCGAATGTAACCGATGAGCTCCGCTTCGGATGCAGGACTATCTGCCGCGGCTTGGCGCGGCATCTTCGGGAAAGACACTTTCATGGGAACTGGATGAGCCACTTTTCAGAATAGCACGCGGCATGCGCCCTTCCGGTTATCGAAATTCCGAATCGAACACTTTTGCTTCTATGTATGTGGGGGCAAAGGCTCTTGGACTTCTTTCTCTCCGGATGTAAAGTAGCGCTCACCGAATCGACCAGCTTCCGGTCAGCGACGGAAAAGGAGCAAGAGAATGCCGGGGTCGTGGAAAATTCTTGCGACCGTTGGGCTCGTCGCAGCGGCTTGCGTCACGCTCGCCAGCGCGCAACAGCCTGCGGCCATCCCGGTGCCAGCCGCTGCACAGTCCACACCGGCAAACCCCGCCGCCGCTCCCATAGACCCCGCTGTTGTGAGCCGCGGACAACAAACATTTATCCAAAACTGCTCTTTCTGCCACGGTTCAGACGCACGCGGAGGCGCGGAAGGCGGCGTCGATCTCACGCGCTCGCAAATCGTCATCGGCGACCCGACCGGGGCGCAGCTCAGCGCCTTTCTCAAGACAGGCCGGCCGCCCAGAATGCCGGCATTCAACAATTTGACGGACGCGCAAGTCGCGGATATCGACGCGTTCGTGCGCTCGCAAAACATCACATCGGGCGGACGCGCGCCGCTAATAGCCGTCGTCGTGGGCGACCCGAAAGCCGGCGAGGCTTTTTTCAACGGCGCAGGCAAATGCAACACGTGCCACTCGGTTACGGGCGACCTCAAGGGAATCGGTTCGAAATACGACGCGATCACGCTGCAGGGTCACATCGTTCTGCCTCGCGGCAGCGGAGGCTGGCCCAGCCTCAAAACGCCTTTTGAAGTCAGCAATCCGCCGAACGTGCTGCGCAAAGTCACCGTCACGGAAGCGAACGGCAAAGTCACCACAGGCGATCTGGTCTCGATCTCTGATTTCGATGTCGTCTTACGCGATAGCGCAGGTCTCCGCCACACGTTCGCGCGCAACAGCGACGTGCCCAAAGTCGAGATCGAAGATCCTCTTCAAGCACACATCGACAGGATGCCGCACCTCACCGACGGGGAAATGCACGACCTTACGGCTTACTTGGTGACCCAGAAATGAAGACGCGCTCTTTGCTGGTTGCGGCTGCCGCGCTCGCCTCGATTCCGCTCGCGCTACTGGCGCAAGGTACTCTCGATCCCTCGTCGCTGGTGAAACCCTCCACGGATTCCTGGCCGACCTACCACGGCGACTATTCAGGCCGCCACTTCAGCACGCTGAAGCAAATCACCACGGCCAACGCAAAAAATCTTTCGCTCGCGTGGATGTATCGCACGAACCCTTCGACGGAAAACGCAATTATCGGCGGTACTCCGCCCGCCGCGGTTCCCGGACGCGGCGCTGCAGCACCGGCGAGTGGCGGCCCAACCATCAAATCGATTCCGCTCATGGTCGACGGTGTCCTCTATCTCACCGCGCCCAATCACACGTGGGCGCTCGACGCGCGAACCGGCCAGCAACTATGGCATTACGTCTGGCAAGGCCGCGGAGTGATCGGCAATCGCGGCGTCGGAATGTACCGAAGCTGGCTCTTTTTCGAAACCGGTGACAACAGCGTCGTTTCGGTTGATGCTGCCACCGGCAAAGAACGCTGGCACCAGCGGATCGCACCAGAGGGCGCAGCGAACTTCTCCACCTCCGCGCCGCTGATCATTCGCAATCACGTGATCCTTGGCGCCGGCGGCGACTCGGGACGCAACTCCGATTGGGTCGAGTCGCGCGATCCTGAAACGGGCGAATTGCAATGGAAGTGGATGATCACTCCAGCCGCGGGCGAAGTGGGCATCGATACGTGGCCGAGTCCGCAGGCCTCTGCAATCGGCGCGGGCGGTCCGTGGCAACCGGCGACGTACGATCCGGAGCTGAATCTGCTTTACGTGCCGACCGGCAATCCCACGCCCACCTACAATGGTCGCGCGCGCGAAGGCGCCAACCTCTACACGTGCAGCCTGGTGGCGATTAACCCGGACACGGGAAAAGTGGCGTGGTATTACCAGTTCTCGCCCCATGATACTCATGATTGGGACTCGACGGAGGTGCCCGTACTCATCGACGGCACGTTCGACGGCAAAGCGCGCAAGTTCGTCGCGCTCGCCCAACGCAACGGCTACTTTTACCTCTTGGATCGTGTTACGGGAAAGAGCCTCGTGGTGAAACCCTTCGTGGCCAGCGTGAATGGCTACACAGGTCTCGATAAAAACGGCGTGTTGATTCCCGACAAGCAAAAAGAGCCATCGCCCGGCGGTTCGCTCGTTTCGCCCACATCGGACGGCGCGACCAACTATCCCGCGCCTTCATTCGATCCGCTCACGGGTCTTTTCTACACAAACGCCACCACGGACTACAGCATCTTCTATCTTCCGCCCGATGCGACAGCACCGTCAGGCTACGGACGCGGTGGCGAATGGCACACCGGCGAATTCCACACCGCGCTTAAAGCGATCGATTACAAAACGGGTGACGTAAAGTGGGAGCACAAATACGATCAGTCCGGTTTTGCGGGAGGCACCTATCCCGGCGCGCTCACAACCGCGGGAGGAATTTTATTCACGGGCGATCCGTCAGGAAACTTCATCGCCTTTGACGCAGCGACGGGGAAAATTCTCTGGCACTGTCCGCTGGGCAACACGTATCAATCGAACACGCCCGAAACCTACGTGCTCGACGGCCGGCAATACGTGCTCGTCGCCGGCGGCGACACACTCTACGCGTTCTATTTGCAGTAAAGCAGCCGCACGCTAAGCCGTCGGAAGATCGGGGCAACCCGGAAAACTTTGCCGCGGCACGTTTCCGATGTACTGCAAATCGTCGATCCCGATTTTGCTCGTATAGAATCCGTCGCAAGTCATCTTCCGCAGGAACGCGAAAAACGCCACGCCCTGGCTGAGCGAAGCATCCTTCTTCGCGTTCGCCCGGTACGCGATCAAATCGAGCGCCTCTTTCTGCTGTGCCGGCGTGCAACTCAAATAAGAGCTGCCGTAGCGCTCCAAGCAGAAATGCTCGAGCCACGCCATTCCGCCGCCCAGTTGGGCCGCGTAGGCCTCGTTTTCGCTCGTCAGTAAATCGATGAACTCCGGCGCGCCGGCCTCGCTCGCTCCCCCCGAATGACCGTCTTTCGGAATGATCGCATTGCAAAGCGCAACCAGCGTCGCATACTGCGCCGCCGTGAAATACTTCGGCGTGTATTGACCGGTCGGCGACGCGGCCTTTTCTTGCATCACCATTTGGTGCGCGAACGCCGCCGCCTGTGCCGGAATCACTTGCAGCACGGCGCCGCCCGCAACGCCTGTCGCCAACGTCCTCAAAATATCTCTTCGGTTGAGTTCGCTCATGACAGGTTTCCTTTCTTCGCTTGGTCCAGCAAATATTCAGAAGCACGCCACGAAAGCGCCATGATCGTAAGCGTCGGGTTTTTGTCTGGATTGGTAACGAGCGGCGCGCCGTCCGTCACAAAAAGATTCTTCACGTCATGCGATTGGCAGTACGCGTTCAAGACCGATTTCTTCGGGTCGGAACCCATCCTCACCGTGCCTACCTCGTGAATGATCCGCCCGCCGGCGGCAATTCCGTAGGGCAAGTCTCCATCGATCGACGTCTTCGTCATATACGTTCCGCCGGCCGCTTCCACGATCGAGCGGAACGTTTCCTGCATGTCCTTGGCCTGCCGCAACTCGTAATCCGACCACTTGAAATGGAACCGCAGCACCGGAATGCCCCATTGGTCGACCACGTTCGGATCGATCTCGCAGTAGCTGTCCGGGTTCGGAATCATTTCACCGCGCCCGGCGAAACTGATCGTTGTTCCGTACGATTTCCGCGCTCGCGCTTTCAGGTCTGCCCCGTAACCTTCTTCGCGGTCGCAGAGCCTGTCAAACATTCCCACACCGGGCATGTCGCGCCCGCCGCCCAGCTCGATGTGATAGCCGCGCGGAAAATCGTTTTGCCGGTCGAATTTCCACCACGGAATATACAAATGCATTCCACCGACGCCGTCGTGATTGTGCGCGGGCATTTTTTCCAACTGCGGGAAGTACCCGCTTCCGGCACTCCCGGTCGAATCCATCAGGTAGCGTCCAACCACGCCTGACGAATTCCCAAGGCCATCCGGGAAAAGCGACGATTTCGAATTCAGCAGAAGCCGGGCCGATTCGCACGCGCTTGCCGCCACAACCACAGCCTTTGCGCCGATCCGGTTTTCCGTCTTCGTGGCCTTGTCGACATAAACGACGCCGGTGGCCTTGCCGTCCGCACCAACCAGAATCTCGCGCGCCATCGCGCCGGTGATCATCGTCAACTTGCCGGTCGCCATCGCCGGCGGAATCAGCACTTGGCTCGAGCTGAAATTCGAAGCCGTCACGCAACCGCGTCCGCACTGTCCGCAATAGTGGCAGGGCAGCCGTCCGTTCACCGATTGCGTCAGAATTGCCAGCCGCGCCGGAACGCACAAGATGTTCAGCCTGTCGCAAGCCTTCTTGACGATCAGCTCGGTGCAGCGTGGTTTCGGCGGCGGCAGGAACACGCCATCCGGCGCGCTTGAAATTCCTTCGCGCGTCCCAAATACGCCGATATAGCCCTCCACCTTGTCGTAATAGGGCGAGAGATCTTCGTAGCTGATCGGCCAGTCCGTGCCAAGCCCATCGCGAGTGTACGACTTGAAATCGATCGGCGAAAAGCGCAGCGCGATACGTCCCCAGTGATTCGTCCGTCCGCCCACAATACGTGACCGAAACCAGTCAAATTTCGATCCCGGCGCGTTCGTATACGGCTCGCCGGTAATCTCCCAGGCCCCATTCGGCGCCTGAAATTCATTCTGGTGTCCGCCGACACCCACGCCGCGATGCGGCAGCTCGTAAGGCCACACCATCATCTTGTAATCTTTTTCGGGATTGACTGGCGGCCCAGCCTCGAGCAGAGCGACGTTCAACCCGCCCTCGGTCAGAATTTTGGCGGCCATCCCACCGCCCGCTCCCGACCCCACGATCACCGCGTCATAGACATTGCGAAAAGTCGCAGTTTGCGCCATTGTCGCGTTCCTTTCCCCCACCATCAATTCCGCTGCAATCGCTTACACGCCATCCCAAAAAATCGCGCAGCCTTGTGAAATCCCAGCGCCCATCCGGATGGCTTGATCGGCGCCATTATATGCCCGCGAACCCCGCAGCATGCAAATGCATTCTCAGAGTAAAAGAAGAAATCGTGCACCTACACGCAGGGCGGTGCGGAGAATAATTCGAGGGATTAACAAAAGGATAGCCCCCGGCTCTCGTTCGGCGTCAAACGAGAGCCGTCTATGTCGTCCGTAAAAAAACTCTGGACTCGGAAATTGCCGATCTATGTTCCTCCGGCGCATTTCACCGCAGCACGGCACTTCGTGGCCGGGCAAGCGTACTTCGCATCCAGCTCTACGGCCCAGAGCAACACATCCAGCACGCGTGCGCGATCGATATTCTGCAACTCCGTGCGAGCCATCAAAAAGCCCGCCAGCTTAGAAGTGCACTCTTCCAAAAAAGTGTTGTTGCTCTCCAAAACATCCTCGGTCGGCACGAAATTCCGGCAAACCTCCTGCTGGCATGTTTCGAGGCGCTTGTAGCAATGTTCCACCAGATGATCCAGGCACAAGAGATGAAAATCGAGCCGCAGCACGGCCGCACGCGAACAATCCTGCGAATCGCAACGAATTTGCCGCACGACGCCGAAAGAAGAGGAGCTGTTTATGTTGACCGCTTGCCCGAATCTCTCGCTCATGAGGATCTTTCCGCTTTCCGCCCCCGACGGCATGGAATTGCTTGCTGGAATCAATCTCATGATGCGCCCCTTGCGGTCTCCTCGAGCGCGCTGCTGCAGTTGCCATTGCCCTCGGGGAATGTTCCCTGAAATGTTTGAACTCGCGAGCAGACGTCGACCAAAGGCGCAAGAAGCCTGCGAACGGAAACGAACTCCTCCCAGCACGTGTGCGTTGCTTGGCGTTCGCTCTCCCAGAACGTCAGCACCATTACGCTTCGTCGTTCCTGATGCGAGTGCAAGAACATCGCTCCCGTAAAACCGGGGGCTTGGCGAAGCAACTTCACCAGGGGCCCTCTCATGCAGATCGTCAATTCGTTGGCCTTGTCCGGCTTGGCGATGAATCCCACAGAGCGAATGTTTGCCGATGTGAACACCCGTCCGTTTCCGGATTCTTGTTTAGCGTTGCAGTACAGCATGTCGAAGACCCAGGAAGGGTTGTGAGCTTTCTCATTCGCAACTTCTACGTACATATCCAACCTCCATTCATAAAGCGACGCGCCCCTCGTCGCGGCCCCCAATAAAAGGGGGGAGGCAGACCATCCTTCCGGCGGGGGTCGGGGAAGAGATGGTCTGCCTGACAGTGCTGCATCGGTTCTTCGGATGCCTTTGCCTTGTCACCGTAGTAGTGCTGTGGCCGCCCAATTCGTTTCATCGCTGCACGATTTTTTTGGGGTGACTCGGCTGGCGCAGCGCCACGGCGAACCTAAAGCGTTCATTCACAGCGCCGCAACACACCGCCAACATAGGCTTCGTTGCGCGGTGGAGGGGTGAAAGCTATACTTTTTCCCCCGGCGGAGGATGCAGTGGAACTTTTTGAATTCGATCAGGGCTATTTTCGCCGGCTGCAGCAGCGCGACCAGCCGACCGAACGCCATTTCGCCGCCTATTTTGGTGACCTGCTCCGCATTAAGCTAAGGGCGCGCTTCCTTCATCCAAGCGTCATCGAAGATATTCAACAAGAGACTTTTGTTCGGGTCTTCGCCGCTGTTCGCAGCGAGACTGGCGTGCGCGAGCCGGAAAAGCTCGGCGCGTTCGTTAACGCGGTCTGCAACAACGTATTACTGGAATTTTATCGATCGTCATCCCGGAACCCGCAGGAACCCGAGGTGCGAGAAGAGCCGGAAGACAAGACGATTGATCTGGACGGCTTTCTCGTTTCAAAGCAAACCTGTGAGCAGGTGAAGCAAGTCCTTGAACAACTGCCGGAAAAGGACCGCCGGTTGCTTAAATCGCTCTTTCTCGAAGACAAAGATAAAGATCAGGTCTGCCGTGAATTCGGCGTCGGCCGGGATTATTTGCGCGTGATGCTTCACCGAGCGAAGCAGAACTTCAAGGAAATCTATGAGTTAGCCAAAGAGTCGAACTGGCAAAGAAACGTTTTGCGCTTGATCCTCACTATTAGTTAGAGAAATGAAATCGATGGACCATACAGAAGCAATTCGAATCAAGGCCACCGAGCAATACTTGCTCGGTGAGATGCCCGTCAAGCTCCGCGACGAGTTTGAGGAGCACTTCATGGGCTGCGCCGAATGCGCCAGTGACGTTCGTATAAGTGCTGCCTTCATGGGCAACTTGAAGGGAGCCCTTCGCGCAGAACCCGTTCCGGAAATGCTAGCTGGGCGTACTCAGCCGCGTCGCGAGAGCTGGTTGGCCGCGCTATTTCGTCCAGCCATAGCCGCTCCCGCTGTGGTCGCACTGCTCGCCGTAGTCGGTTACCAGTCACTGGTCGTTATTCCGCGAATGGAATCGACACTCTCGAAGGCCAACGTCCCCGCGCCGATCGCATCCTTTTCTCTGCTGAGTGGAAGTTCGCGGGGCGAGGCGTCGGTTCCTGTAGTTGTGCGGCATAATCAGCCGTTTACACTGTACGTGGATGTACCACCGCAGCCTGCTTTTCCCCTGTATACTCTCGAAGTCGAAAGCGCTAACGGAGCACTGCAGTTTCGTGTGCCCGTCTCGGCGGACGAAGCCAGGAACACCGTCCAGGTTCTCGTTCCCCAAGAGCGGCTCGCTCCGGGCGACTACGTGATGGCAATTCGCGGTGCTGGTTCTCAGACAGGTTCGGTCCTCACGGAAGTCGGCCGCATGCGCTTTTCCGTAAAATACTCGGATTAATTCGACAAAAAATAGCGGATCGAGGCGAATCCGATGGCTGATGCAATCTTTAAGAAGACGTATCACTACAATGCACATGGACACGGCCTGAGCGCGCAGTTCGAGCGTCCCATTCAGAAATTGATCGAAGTTCAGGCAGGCACGTCGCTGCCGATCACGGGCGGGCACGGCAATTCGCGCGTCTCCAACTTTAAGTTCGAGGAGTTTGTTACTTTTGACGCGGCCTACACGCATGTCTCCGGCAGCCAGGCCAAACACGACCTTTCTTACACGACTCTGGTCACCTCAACCATTGAAGGCCTGAATATTCTGGATGTAGTCACGGCCGATCGCATTGTTGCGCGGCTCTCTTCCGAACAGCCACCCGACCACAAGGAGCCGCACATCGTTCTACTCGGTAGTAAATTCGAGAACCTGCGGATCGCCGGATGCCCTGTCGATCTGGAGCTCGATCACGACTTTTTCCTGCGCCTCGATACCTTCGAAGCCATTCGAAAAGAACTTGATTCATCGGCCGAATTCCGCAAAATGGCTGAAGACCCCTATCAAACGGGTGAGAAACAAAAACTGCCAGATGCGCACGGAGTGTTGCTTTGCTCGCTCGTCAAGAGCATGAAGACAAGCTGCCCCGGAGTAACGCGCCACGGCCACGTTTTTGTCGTTCCGCAGTTTGGGAAAGTATATCTAGGCGAAGTTCTCGCCAAGCGCGGAACGCGCACTCTCACGATGTTGCGCCTCGAGCTCGGTTCTCCTGTGACGGCAACCGCGGTCGGCGCTCAGTCGGTCGTCAACGGCGATACCTGGCCATAGTCTTTTTCGCTTTCGCGCTGCCTCTGGCGCTGAATTCTTGCAGGCCCTCCGCTGCTTCCGCAACGCAAGCGTATGCTGACGCACGTCTGAAGCTGGACCGTGGCGACCTCAACGCCGCGTTGCAGGAAGCGGATCAATACCTGAAACGCTTTCCCGATCCATCCTCTGAGTGGCATTGGAAATTCCGGACGCTCAAAGCGGAAGCGCTCTTGCGCAAGCGCTCAAATCAAGACGCGCTGGATCTTCTGCGTCCGACGATTCCGGATTCTCTGCATAAAAGCGACGTCGCTGTCTGGCAACAACTCACCCAAGCCAGCGCGTCGGGATATTTGTACCGGTTCGGGGATGCCGATCGTTTTATCGCCGCAGCTCAAACGCTCGCGTCGCAATACCATCCCGAGCTTCTCGGTGACGTAACTCTTCGCAAGGGCACTCTGGCGCTATTGCACGGCGATATACAAACCGCTGAGTCCTGCTACCGCGCCGCACTTCAGATCGCCCGTCAAGACAACCATCCTTTCCTTGAAGCTGCGGCACTAGGCAGTCTTGGCTTCGTCGCCACTCGCCGCGAACACTACGACGAATCACTGGAGATGAATCGGGCCGCACTCCAGCTCTCCCAATCGATCGGTGCACAGGGATCTGTCACCACCATACTCGGCAACATGGCTTGGGGGCTCTTCGAACTCGGCGACTACGACGGGTCCCTGAAGCTCTTTCAGCAAGCCGAAGACTCCGCGGAAAAGGAAGGAAGCCCCGGCGCCGAGCTCGCTTGGAAAGTTGACGTCGGCGCTCTCAACTCTTATGTCCGCGACTATCCCGCTGCGGAAGCAGACCTACTCCAGGCGCTCGATCTCGCAAAAAAGTTAAATCAGCAGTCGCAGGTGGGGGCGGCGCTCAATGCGCTCGCGTCGGTTTCCTTTTCGCAGGGTCATATTGACGAAGCAGATTCCTACAATCAGCAAGCGCTCGCGATCTTTCGCGCGACCGGCAATCATGCAAACGAGATTTCCTCCGAACTGATCGAAGCGCGCATCAACAACCAGAACGGGAAACGTGCCGAAGCCGCGCAATTGCTTGAAAAAGTGATCGCCGATTCTCAAGCCGGTCCCTCGGCCCGTTGGGAAGCCGAAGCGCGACTCGCATCGGTCGATGTCGCCGCCAATAAACCGGCCGATGCCGAAAAAGAATTTCGCAGCGCAATCGCGACGATCGAAACCGCGCGACGATCGGTGGAAAGCGAAGAGCTTCGCCTTTCGTTTCTCACGAACGCCATAGAGTTTTACGACGAATACGTCGAATTTCTCGTCGCGCAGCATCGAACCGCCGAAGCACTTGGCGTTGCCACTCTCATGCGCGCACGCACGCTCGTCGAAGGCCTCGGCCTCGACTCAGCGAAAGACCCCGCGGCCACCGCAAATTGGAGTGACGTCGCCCAACGCGAACATGCCACGATCCTTTCGTACTGGCTCGGATCGCATCACTCTTATCTGTGGGCGATTCCACCGTCCGGCCCCGCGCGTTTCTTCACGCTTCCATCCGAAGACGAAATCGATCCACTCGTGCGCTCCTATGGCGAGGCGCTTCTTGGTCCGCGTGATCCGCTCGTAACGAACAACAAAGATGGCTCCCAACTCTATGCCACGCTTGTCGTGCCTGCCCTTTCTCTCGTTCCGAAAGGCTCGCGTGTCGTCGTCGTTCCAGACGGGAGCCTCTTCGGCTTGAATTTCGAAGCGCTTCCCGTCCAGAATCCCGCGCCCCACTATTGGATTGACGACGTCACCGTTATCAACGCCAGTTCGCTTATGCTCGTTGCGGCGCACGAGCCGAGCTTTGCCGCGAAGCGCGCAAAACTTCTCCTCATCGGAGACCCGGTTTCGCCGAGCGACGAATTCCCTTCACTTCCGCAAGCCGCCGCTGAAATTTCCGACATCGAAAAGCATTTTCCATCGCAAGACACGACGGTCATCACCGGCTCGCAGGCTACTCCGCGGGCTTACATGGATAGCCAGCCCGGCCGCTTTTCCTACATTCATTTCGTCGCCCACGGCACGTCGAGTGAGACCACACCGCTCGAATCCGCCGTGATCCTCTCGAAGCAAGGCGATTCGTTCAAACTCTACGGCCGCGACGTCGTCAAATTGCCTTTGAAAGGTGTTCTTGTCACGATCTCCGCCTGTCACGGTGCAGGCTCGCGCACCTATTCCGGCGAAGGCCTTGTGGGATTGTCGTGGGCATTTCTGCGGGCAGGAGCGCGTGGCGTGATCGCTGCGCTGTGGGAAGTCGACGATGCTTCAACCGCCGGCTTGATGGATCATTTTTACGATTCGCTCAGCAAAGGGGAAGATCCTGCGAGCGCGTTGCGAAAAGCAAAACTCGGCCTTCTTCACTCCGGCACGGTCTATCAAAAGCCGTTCTACTGGGCGCCATTTCAATATTACGCAGGCTCGTGACGCGCCTCGAAATTTCGATCATCCCGGCTTCACCACTCCTTTTTTCACGATGATGTCTCCATACAGCCGCCGCTCGCTCGTCACAACCACTGCAAAGGCTTCCTTGGCACGCGTATAAAACGCGCTGCGTTCGATTCCCAGGAGAGGCACGTGCCGTCCCTCGGCCTGATCGATCACCGCCTGGCAAAGTTGCTGCACTTCGGGGAATTCGTTCGGCGCATGAACTTGCTGCATGCCCACAACGGGATTCTCCACAAACGTATCCAGTGGCAAGAGCTGCAAACACGCCGCCAGCGCATCGGGCAAATCCGCGCCGTCCAGTCGCACCAATCGCCGCGCGGTCGATATTGCCGGAAAATTTGCATCCACCAGCGCCAGGTCGTCGCCGTGTCCCATCGAAGCAAGCACATAAAGCAGATCCGGCGTGTGCAGCGGACCAAGCGTCTTCAGCATGGAATTTCTCCGATCCAAAGGGGATCAAACAAAGGGGGAAAACGTGGTGCCGGCGCAGAGAATCGAATTCTCGGCCTAGGGATTATGAGTTCTCCTTCGTCCACTGATTCGAAGGAAGATAACACGCTTAAACCTGCAGAAAGCGGAAAAGTACGGCAAAATCCGCAACCCAGGCGCAACCCAAAAACCGAAAAGAGGTCCGGCTGCGGTTACGGGGCGGAAGCGGAGGATTTCTAATTCTGCGATCGGTCGTTGATTCGGTGATACCACCGAATGAGTCGCCGCTGGCGTCTCGGCCGTCCTACTCTGTGGGATAAAATCCCTACATGCCGGGGCTATGAGCTGTCGCGCACTTGGGCGGACGAGAGGATCCAGCGGATCAGAGCGTGGCGCAAGGGAAGCCGAGATGGTCTACTGGTCAACCATGAAAACGATTGGCCGTTTTGCTGCTGCGGCCTTTGCAAAGAACGCGGGCAATTCGCTGAAATAGTCCCACGTGCAAGAGAAATCCTCTTCACTAAGGGCCACGCCGTAGCTGCGGGGGTCAATTTGAAAGTAGCGCTGCCGCAGTGCGTCCTTCGTAATGAACGTGAGGGCTTTCGCAATGTCGGCAACTTCATCCGGCGTCTTTAGGGAAATGATGTAGTCGTCGCCTGAATACAGCTGCTTGCCGCCGATCACGCAAAGGCGAAGCGGGTATTCACCATTCTTGTCACTAAGCGTTCCGTCAGCGAGGCACCGATGTATTGCATCCCAGGCTTTGTCAGTCTGATAGAGCCATTCCTCGTCCCATTTTTGTTCAATCTCGTCGCGCATTGAATAGAGGACTTGCTGATCGGTTTTCGCGTTCAGCACTTTCGCAAGGTCATCGCCTGAGAGAGCGAAATGGAGGCCGAGACATGCCATCGAGGCGGTAGAGTACTCGTTCCCCGCATTCGCTTCAACAGCTTCGATTTAGGCCCGGAACGATGCGCCGCTGGTGCGGCAGTCCTTTGCCATCAAATGGCATACGCGATGGTGTCGCCGGTGGCCCGGAATCCTTCCTAAAGCGGCGGTATCGGGTTGTTCTGTATTGCTGCCCTCCTGCTTCATGGGGATAGAATCCGCTCCACGTCCGACCGGATCCTCGGCTGTTCAGCGTTCACAGCGGAAGGCTCCGCCGGCCCACTCTAAGACGCGACTCTCATATTTAAAACCAGACGAGCGTACAGGGTCGCCCCTATGGTCGCCCTAAGTCCTCCCACGTAGCTTCAATGACTCGGATTGAAAACGGAGGAAATATGTCACAACTGGCTACGATTAAGGATCTGTTGGAAGACGAAATCAAGGATTTGTATTCGGCGGAAAAACAGCTCACCAAAGCCATTCCGAAGATGGCGAAGGGTTCGAATAACGAGGAGCTAGCAAACGCTTTTGAGGCCCACCTTAAGGAAACCGAGAAGCAAGTGGGCAGGCTTGAGCGAGTCGCGAAGTTGCTGGACACAGAACCAACGGGCAAGAAATGTAAGGGCATGGAAGGGGTCATTGCGGAAGGGAGCGAAGCGCTCGACGAAGACGGCGATGAGAATGTCCTCGACTTGGGCATCATCGGGGCCGGGTCGCGCGTTGAGCACTACGAAATTGCGGGTTATACGACGGCCATTTCGCTCGCGGCACAACTCGGTGAAAACGAAGCCGCGGGACTTCTTAAGGAGTCGCTCAAGGAAGAACAGGCAGCTGAGAACAAGTTGCGCACGATCGCGCAGATCATCATCAAGTCGGCCCCCACTGCCGAAGAAGACGAAGAGGACGTAAAGACCAAGAGCGCGAAGGCCTAACAAACTCGTGAGGGGACCCAGCCCTTCACTTACTTTTAGCTTGTTTGAACTCCCGCCGATACTCGTGTCGTCCCACAAGGCAGTCGTTGGGAGCCCCGAACCGCGCATCGACTCATTCTTTCGATGCTGTTCATAATTGAACAGACCGGGGCAAGAACTCTACTTTAAGGTGCCAGCTGGTAGCTGGCTCCGGATTTGGGACCCCTCATCCGGATGAACAGCACTTTAGCCTTGCGCCGGGCGGTGTAACCCACAGCCCGGCTTAAGGCTCTAGAAGAGCGAAGAAGAATGATTGAGATCGAAAGACTTTCCGAGCGAATTGCAACCCTGGAGGCGGAGCGAGCTCTCTACCGAGAGCAACATGAATCCGTGAGCAATGCGCTTGCGCATCTGCAAGAGGAGCATGCTTTGCGTCAAAAAGAGAATCAAGGCTGGGTTACCACTTACCTACAGCTGCTGTCTGAGATCCGCGATTTAAAAGCCGAGCTATCGCGTCTCGGGCCGGAGAGCGAATACAATTCGCGCGACTTTTCAGGCTCACGCCCGAATTAATAAACGATCCCCACGTGTCGCGAAAACTGGTTCTCAGGGTTTGATATTAGGCCAGCCAAGTCGTACCGTCTTCACACGCAGAAGATTTGCAGTCGCTCGTTTCATTGCGTTTCGTTCGTTGTGATGGTTTGGGTTTCCGGCCAATTCCTGCCAGCGTTGGAATAAGGCGTCCTCAGCAAGGTAGACATGCTTTTCTGCCGCGGTGAGGTCAGGCTCGGTAATTGCCAATTCGTAATGTTTCTTCCAAAGATTGTAGAGTTCGGATTCGCCCATGAGCGCCTCCTTACTTCTCGGGTGAGGCGTCATCATTGCATTCACAGGGACAGCGCGCTGTGCGGTTTTATACAGAGGACTTGTGTCCGATGTTGACGCGCCCCTTCCTTCTATTACGCTCACGCCAAATGGCAAATATTGGACCTCATCTGAAACCCATTCCGGGGAAAAAGGGCAAGCAGTGTTCGATCTGTCGGCAGGAATTTCCTCCCGATGCCAAACCGTCTGTAGGCAAAGCATTCGCTAATCACGCGAGAGAAAAGCACGGTGCCGGAGTCAAGACGAAGCAGGCTTCGAGCTGTGTTTCAAATGGCGATGTTGCTTGATACCATCGCGCAACGGACGCTGCCGCCGAAAAGCGAAAGCGCATCGAACACCTCTGGCGGGACCTCGAACGCACGAAGCCCGATAGCGCTGAATACGCGACGCCCACGAAAAAAATTCACGACCTGTCCGCCGAATATCACGCTCTCGTAGACCCGCCGAACACTTCTCAGGACTGACGGTCTAATGCGGCCAGACGTCGCCTGCGGTGGCTAGCAATCCCAAGAGCACGGCTACGCCGACAATGAAAAAAATAAAACAGTTGCGGCTGCGGTGCGGGTGCTGCTCAATTCTCCATGAGTTCATGTTCGTCATACTTTCTGACCGGCCATCGCCTGGAGACGTTGTCACTTCCTGGGAATGTTTACCGTCCTGTTTTGTCCAGGGCACACGGTTTTCTAAGTGTGGCCAATCATCAGCACCTCAGACGTTCACGGCCGAGCTGAGTCTCCCGTCGCGCTCGTTGGGAACGGCGTAACGAAACGGCCTTCTCGCGCGTGGAAGATAGCGAAATGCTCGACCCGGGTCTTGGCCAGTAGGGCAACGTGTTCTTGCGCTTCTTCGAGGCTGGATACAGTTTCCACCCATAAGAGAGCGCCGCCCCGGACCTGGCGGAAAATGTGGTAGCGGTCGGGCATATGCGCGGCCTCCCTCCTTTAGCGGGGTCAGTCTGGCCCGGATCGGTCTTGCCGGTCTGTCCAATTTTGTACATTCACTAAACACTCATACAATCGGAGTCGATGGCATAACCTCGGGATGGGCCGGCACCCACCACCATCACCGGAGGTGGAAAATTATTTTCCACTGGCAAGAAAAGGGCGGCCAAATCGAACTGGAGATGGGCCTTAGGTATTGCCGACTCGTCAAATACATTCCTGCGAATCGGCACTACAGCTCGCACAACCGTCATGGGTAAATATGATCGCCGACAGCAGCAGCAAAGCAAGAAGAGCAGCGTCGTTGTCGTGGTAATCGTCTTCGTGCTGATTGGAATTTTTATTTTCAGACGGACGCATCAGGTGCTTCCGATCCCTACTTCGTACCCCGCAGCGCGTCACTAGCCCACCAAAAGCGAACTGATAGCGGATGGACCTCGACCATAACTTTCTCTAATCTCTGGTCGGGGCGCACAAGGAGAGAATCTTGTGCGTGTGTCGCTTCTAGCGTCAGAACTTCGCAAAGAACTTTTCCGCCATCATTATTCCTTCCACCGGAAACTGGGACGGTATATCTACACAGTCTGTCAGACCGAAGTCGGACAGGAAGTTGAATTTCTGAATTACCACATGTTGACCGAAGGTGTAGAGAAGCGCGTCCGCGCGCTTGCTCAAACTCCGCATGGACCAGCCGTCAAGGGATTGTTGCGCGTGATACGCGAAGAATGGCAGAAGCACACTTATGCCTCATCGATTGGCCGTCCTGGGAAACTAGTCTTCGGCTGTGCGGGGTGCGACATGGAGCTACGTTTACACTCAGATTTTCAAAAGCATCTTGCCGACGCTATCGAGCAAGCAATCAGAGCCTATGCGAAGCAAAGGAAAGGCGCCCCTTGAACTCGTGCCTGGCACGAATGGCAACGTGAAAGCGCTACTTCTCTTTGGAAGTCTCTGTCGATGAATCGCTTGTCGGGGGTCCAGCCTGCAGGTGTCGGAGCGTGCTGACTAGCCGTGTTGAATTGTTTTGTGGATCTCTCGCGGCAATTGCGTGCGACGCTGTTGTCACTTCGTGACGAGCGACTCATGAACGCTTTTCTGAATGGCAAGAACAGCGTAAGCGACGAGCTAGTGTTCCGGGCGCCAGACGGTGGTGTGCTCGATCCCGACGATCTGTACGACTGCTACTTTTTTGCCCGTGCTCGAAGAGCTGGACTCCGGCGCATCCGCTTTCATGATCTTTGCCACACGTTCGGGTATTTGCTGACTCAAGCTGGCGCGTCGCTGCCTTACGTGAGGGACCAACTCGGGCACAGCAGCGCGAGGTGACTGCAGATGTTTACCGGCACCTGCTTCCGGGTGCGAATGTGGCGTGCATGGACAAGCTTGACGCAACGACAGCTCCGAAACTTTCTGCAACCCAGGCGCAACCCTGGGAGAATGACATTCCTGCGGAAGTACGGCAACTCATTGAAAAGATTGGTGCCGGCGGAGAGAATCGAACTCTCGGCCTAGGGATTATGAGACCCTCGCTCTACCACTGAGCTACGCCGGCCAGGACACAACGAAGCAAACAATTGATGCTACGGGTTAGCCTCGCGCACTGTCAAGAACGCCCGTTACATAGCGGTGATAAGATTTTCGCGCCCATGAAGCAATCCAGCCAAGCTTTTGCGCCCCGCATAAACACCATTCTGCGTGCACTTTTCTTCCTTCTTGCATCCTCTATCGCCATTACAAAAATCGCTTCAGCAGATCCGCCGTGTGCCGATGCCCTCGCCCAACACGCAGTCTGTGCCGCCGCCAACGACGAGGCCGCCCGCCTGATCGCTGCCCGCCACCTGGCTGGCGCAATCGTCGTTCAAGATGTGCGTACGGGCGCGCTAGTCGCTTTTGCCTCCGTCTCCGCGCCGCCCGACTCCACGACAAAGAATCTCGATATCGACGTAACGTCGCCCCTTCTCCCACTCTCACTCACAAAAGTTCTCCTCGCCGCCTCCTGGTGGGATCACGAACGCCAGATCGCGTCTGCGCATCGTGCCGCACCCATCGATGTCCACGAAATGCTCGTCACCGGCTCGGATTCCGCAGGTCGCCTGCTCGCAAACGCTCTTCGCGCAGCCGTCGGATCACAAGTTGCCCTCGATGATCTTAATCGCTTCGGCTTCCCGCCTTGCCCCACCGATGACGCCCAAAAAATCGATACGTCCTTCTGGCAAACGCTTACTCCTCAATGGCAAGCGCGCCTCATCCCGGCGGCACCCTGCACAAATCTTTCCCCAGACACGGGTACGTCCGAATGGGCCTCTGCGCTCTCCATCGGCGAAAGCAGTTTCTCTGTTACGCTTCTGCATCTCTCTCGCTTCATGCAAGCCATCGGCAATCGCGGCATCCTGTTGCAACCTGCCGCGCGCGACACCGCGAGCGCCGCGCCAAGCGCAAACCAATCCTCATCGGCCAAGAAAATCATGGAAGCATCCACCGCCTCGAAGCTCGAATCCGCAATGATCGACAACGTAGAGCGCGGCACCGCAAAAGGCGTCCGCGGCCGCCTCGGCCCAAAGTGGATGATGGGGGGCAAAACAGGAACAGGCCCGGCAGACGCCAACCCATTCGACGGCTGCTTCGCAGGTCTTCTCTTTGACGATCGCCGCCAGGCGCGTTACACCGTCGTCGCCTACATCAAGCGTGGCGGTCTCGGCGGCGGCGCGGCCGCCGAAATCTCAGCAGACCTCTTCAAATCGATCCTCGGCCTTCAGCGCGGCCCATAACGCACCCACTGGCGTCCTGAAATGCCACCTCTTCCGACACCCAATAGCACCCCTAAACCTCGGGGATTCAAGGTATTGGCGTCGTCCATCGCCCGCCTATACTCGATCGAAGCCGCGTTGTCCGCTCTTGCCGGCCCTGAGGACAGCCTATGCTGCCGCATTCGGTCATTTCGTTGGTCGCGCAAGCCACCGCGAGCAGGCGCCTTGTCCGCTGGCTCTATCGCCTCGGTGGCGTCGGCCTTATCCCCCTCGGCATGCTGGATAACTCGGTCGTCCCCATCACTGGCAGCATGGACTTTGTCACGATCCTGCTTTGCGCCAACCATCGCGATTTTTGGCCTTATTACGTGATCATGGCGACGCTGGGAGCCGTGGCCGGCGGCTACCTGACGTATCGACTCGCGAGCGGCGAAGCAAAGGGTAAGCTCGGCAAAATCATCTCTTCAAAACGCTTCCGGTGGATGAAGTCGCAACTCGAAAAATGGGGCGTTGGCTCCATCGCGGTTCCTGCTGTTCTTCCTCCGCCGTTCCCCATGGTTCCTTTCCTGATTGCGGCCGGAGCTTCCCAATATCCGCGCGGCAAATTTCTCGCAGCCCTGGCCGTCGGACGCGCCGTGCGCTACACAATTCTCGGCGCACTCGGCTATGTCTACGGACGCTGGATCATCACCGCGGCGCGCCAACATATCTACGTTGTTGTTGCCATCGGCTGCGCGATGCTTCTCATCAGCGCCACCGTCGCATTCATCCGCTTCCGCCACGAATCCGCTTACGCCCGCTAGCGTGATAAAGTCTTGCCCCATAAACCAAAGGGACAGGACGAATGGACAAGGGGCGTCTCGAAGCATTCACCGACGGCGTGATCGCAATCATCATCACCATCATGGTGCTCGACCTGCACTTGCCAAACGGAGCAAGCTTCGCTGCGCTCAGAACCGAGTTCCCGATCCTCGGCGTCTATGCGCTCAGCTACGTCAACGTCGGCGTTTTCTGGAACAACCATCACCACATGCTTCAGGCCAGCGAGCGAGTCAACGGCCTCGTCCTTTGGATGAACATGCTGCTGCTCTTCTGGATTTCTCTCCTGCCGCTCGTGATCCGCTGGATGGAGGAGACGCGCTTTGCATCCGTGCCCACTGCGTCGTACGGAGCCGTGCTCGTCATGTCCGCGATCGCCTACATTTTCCTTGAGTGGGCGTTGGTTCGCTGCAACGGCCCCGATTCGAAGCTCGCGCGCGCGGTTGGCAACGAACGCAAAGGCTGGTTCTCGATGGCGGTTTACCTCATCGCGATCGGCGCCGCCTTCACGCACCCTGGGATCTCGATCGCTCTCTATGTTCTGGTCACCATGGTCTGGTTCATCCCCGACCGCCGCATCGAATCTCTGTCGTAGCGCCAGAGCGTGAAAAACCACGCCCACCCGAAGTGAAGTTCCACGTGAAACGGGACGCCTGCGCAAAGGGACCATCGGCTCGTCACGGTTTCCGAAGGCCGAGCAGGTTTCCCTTCTTCTTGGTTCACTCTCGATGAGAAATGGCATATCTGCTGAGCGCATTGGGTTTAGGTGCGATTTCTAATCGGAGCACTTTCGATTCCGAATCGTCTGGCCTCCCAAAATGTTGTTGGACTGGCAAACGCTCTTCTCTTTGTTTTCAATAGGTTGCAGGCAAGACAGTCCGACGGGGATTGTCGAGCTGACTCGGACTCGTTGCTCGCGCCCTTGCAACTGCATGAGTCTGCTTTCGCCGCCTCTGCTTCTCGCCGATTTTTTTCGGCGAGTGCGGCGCATTTTTTCGCGCCAAATAAAAAGAGCCGAAGGTAGCATGGATAGAATTTTTGCGAAACTGTGGAAAGTACCGAACCAGAACTACGTTACACGGATGGGAATGTGGGCAGGCTGGTTTCGAACCAGATTAAAAACGGAACTGGTACGTCAGTTTGACGAAGAATTGGCGGCCATCGTTAGTGGCGAGGCCGCGTGTGGTCTGAATATTTCCGAGCGGATCGAGTTGGAGCGAAGGATTTATGTTTTCAATGTCGCTGTTGTAGCCGATGTAAAACGCGGTGCCGGGATGCAACAAATAGCTGATGAGAAAATCGAAATTCAACTGTTTGCCGTCCAGCAATGAAGTGCGAGCCGGATTGGGAAGCGTGGTGTTGTATTGCGTGATGAAGCGGATGGAAAGCTCGCGGCTGATCTGATAATTCCATCGCGAGCGGATGATGTGATTGTCAAACACTCCGGATGAATCTCTTGCAGCACGAAGGCGCGTGAGCAGGTACGTATTGTCGATCGTGAGTTGATTCACCGGACGAAGCGTAACGCCACCGTTGAAATAGTTCGCGCGAACGGATACGGGCGGTCCCGTAGCAGGTACATAGTTCGTTTCAGTTCCCCATCCCGTTTCTCCGTTCGCCGAGAGCCATTTGAAGAAAGCGGTGTTAAAAAACACACCGCGATGGTTGATGGGATAGTCCTGATTGGCCGTGAGCGCGGAAAAATCGCTTGGGCGGAGGCGTTCGCGCTTCAGGTTGAAGAAGACGCCCACAAATGTCTGCCGTTCCAATTGAAAGTGATAGTTTGCATTCAGAAATTCTTCCAGACGCGCGCCGTTGTGGCTCCAGATCGCGTCATGACTGATGCCAGTACCGTGGCTGATGAGATGCTTTCCCTCTGGACGAAAATTGTATCGAATGAAGGTGTTGTACTGGCGCACGTCCGGCCGAAGAAAAAAGCCGGTGTTGGTGACAAACCCGGGGCTCGTGTCGTTGAATCCCACGTTGAAATACAACTGGCGGCCGGCGCGCTCGACGAACGCGCTATATGCCGGCCCTGCCTGATAGGAATAGGAAATTGGTTTCCCTGCTCCGTTGTCGGTGAGCAATTGCGTGGAGCTGGTGATCGCCTGCGCGTTTCCGTCCCAGTTTTTGCCGAGTTTCCAGTTCAGATCTACTCCGCCAACGCGATTGAACGCACCCTGCGATTCGCGGTCGGCGTAGATGACTCCAACGGTGGAACCCTTTCCAACGTCGCGGTTAAGACGGATTACGGTGAAGTAGGCCCGCTTTCCGACGAGAGGATCGCCCACGGGAACGGCCTCTCCGGGCGAGCGGTCGTCCGCGAAGAGAGCTCCGACGGCATACGGCCCGATTTTTGCGGTCAGACGGCCGACAAAGAAAGGATCGGCGATATTGCGGGTATAAAGCAAATTGATCGGCGTGGAAAAGAAGCTCCCATTTTCTAAAAAAAGCTGGCGCTTTTCGGGGAAGAAGACCGCAAAGCGCTGGTTCACGGTGACCTGCGGTTGATCTGATTCCACCTGGCTAAAATCAGGATTCAGGGCGGCATCGATGACGAATCGGTCTTTTGCGACATACTTCGCTTCGAAGCCGACCCTCGATTGGAAGTCTCTACTTTCGAAAACGGGATGTGCAGGATCACGGTTGTCAAGCGAACGGAACGAGCGGAAAACTCCGTACGGAGTGAGTTGCAAATTACGGCCGGGAGAGACACGTTCGGGCGCCGTCATCGCGCCTTCCTGATTCAGCATGCCCGCTACGCTGCTGCTCACCCTGGGCCAGGTGGAAACCTCATTCAAGCGAGGAACGAATCTCTGGAAAATCAGCCCCCAATTTTGATTGCCCGCCGGAAACCGCAAGCTGCGAAACGGAATGGCGATCCAGACCACGTATCCTTGTGAAGTGACCTTGCCCTTTGAATCCCAAAGCGTGTCAAACGAATCGTCGGAGCCGGATCCTTCTGTGTAGAGCTGATCGAGCTGGATGCCGAGCGGATTGCAATCAAACACATAGGCGCGGCGTCGATCGTGAAACGAATCCAGCATGATTTCGACACGATCATCGTCATAGGTATTGTCGCGTCGCGTGAGACGGCCACGGATCAAATCGGGCTGCGAATCAAACGCCACGAAGACAACGTAGAGATTTTTGCTGTCGTAGCCGACGTAAACGACGGTGCGTTGTGAGGCCGGCGCACCGTCATGAGGATCGTTCTGAATAAATCCCTCGACTTCGGCCATTTTCCCTTCCATGGCCGGCGAAGGTTTCATTGCCAAAAAGTCTTCGAGGGTCGGCGAACGGTCGACGCGCGGGACCGAAATCACGGCCGAGGGAGCAGCGTCGGAAACGCGAGGAGCAAGAACTAAGGCGACGGCCATCGCCGCCGCGAGACCTGCGCTGGGGGACGTTCGAATAGCGGCCTCCGCCGGCCAGCCTTCAATGGTCCCGTTAGACGCAAGTGGGCGATATTTGGTGGTGCAGGACGCAAACGCTACATTCGAAAAATGCCGAATTTGGTGTCGGAGATGGGGGCGTTGATGGCGGCAGAAAGGCCGAGGGCGAGGACGTTGCGCGTTTGGGAGGGGTCAATGATGCCGTCGTCCCAGAGGCGGGCGGTGGCGTAATAGGAATCGCCCTGCTCTTCGTATTGTTTGCGGAGCGGGGCTTTGAACTGCTCTTCTTCCTCTTTGCTCCACTGCTTGCCTTGCGCTTCCAGATTATCGCGCTTCACCGTCGCCAGCACGGACGCGGCCTGCTCGCCACCCATGACCGAAATGCGCGCGTTGGGCCACATCCAGAGGAACCGCGGCTGATAGGCGCGGCCGCACATGGCGTAGTTTCCGGCGCCAAAGCTGCCGCCGACGATCACGGTGAACTTCGGCACGGACGTCGACGCGACGGCCGTGACCATCTTCGCGCCTTTGCGCTCAACATTGCTGA
>Ga0207149_1013_pt1 | contig 40566 bp, 36 predicted proteins | sample Alteio_BWMinHeat_31_FD_153563 | JGI IMG/M metagenome (GOLD analysis project Ga0207149, IMG submission 153563) | Enriched cells from forest soil in Barre Woods Harvard Forest LTER site, Petersham, Massachusetts, United States -... | ecosystem: Environmental > Terrestrial > Soil > Temperate forest >... | reverse complement strand
ATGGTAGCATTCGTGAGGCGAACAGATCCTTTCGAAAGTATCACGACAGGAAGTAATCTTGGGTTGCCGGGCAGCGTATTGGGATTTATTCGGGAAAAGTGTACTTTTGCATTTGTAATGATGAGCGAATCGACCACCATCGTATTGCTCATCGAAAGCGTACCGAAGTTCCCACCGATCGTCGTATCGTGGGTAATGGGGCCCAGGTGTTGAAGGGAATCAATGAAGAAATGGACGGTATCGGATACTCCGGTTAGCGTACTAAAAATGTTAAGGGTCACCAAACCCATCGTGGCATTCGGCAAAACGAAGATCGGTATTTGGATCAGCCTTCCATTCCAACTTACGATCGGAGGGCCTACCGTCATGCGCCCCGTATCGGCACGATCCACAAGATTCACGCTCACTAACGAATCAAGCGCATCGTATCCGAACGGACGCGGATCGTCAATACGAGTCAGAAGCTCGACGACCACATTCATTCCCGGAGCAGCACGGTCAGGACGAATGGTAACGATATGCCCAACTTGAGCACGAACGGGTAATACCCACACGAACATCAGGACTAATATTGATAAATGACGAATTGCGAATTGCGAATGAAGTATTCCCCATTCGTCATTCCTACTTCGTAATTCGTAATTGCTCATTGTCCGCGTTCGATAGTGATGTTAACGGTACGCGAGAAGAATCGTCCCTCGGGAAGCCGATTATCGTACGGAAGATCGTGCGAGCCTCGCCCCTGGCTATGAATATCCAACCCAGCCGGGTCAACGCGCTCCGTCCGAAGTACGCCTTCGAGTTCTGTCCTTACATTATCTGCCCTCGTTTTACTTAACACATCATTGTGTGTAGGATCGCCCATTTCGTCGGTGAATCCTTGTATGAGAACACGTTTCACCGGAATTCTATTGATCATATCCGCCGCGCTCACTACCGAGCGTTCGTTCCCAGAACCGAGCTGTGATTCATCAAATCCGAACAAGATCAGGCTGAAGCGTTCGATGCGCTCCGGCCGGTCGCTCGTGACATGAACAATGTCGAGCGGGATACTGGAATGGGCATGCGCATGGTTCCCGATCGAATCCGTCACATCGTAATCGATGTCGAGCGAATCGCGCAGCTTGTTCAGCGTTTCTTCGGTGGGTGCCCATTCTTTTTTCTTCACTGCCGTTGGAATTATTACTTCCAAAACTTTGAAGCACGATACCCTGCGCACTGATAGATGCACTGGAACGAATGATGGGCGCGGTGACCGAAGGGATCAAATGGATACTATCCGGCGTGGCCAGATGCTCGATGTTCGTGACCGTAACAGGAGCCGTTACCCGAAGGGATGTAGAATCGTCGCCTTCGACGCCCGCATCGCCGACGATGCGGAACTCTACGCGGCGATTTTCCGCGCGGCCATCTTCGGTACTCGATGGACTTGGCTTCGCTGGCAGCAGCGCTGCTTCTACTTTCAACCGCGCCGGATCGACCTTCCATATTTCGATAAGATACTTCCGGACCGCTTCGGCACGTTTGCGAGCAAGCGCAACGAGCGATGCGTCCGAGTTCCCACCGGCAGTTCGATCGTCTGCATTATCCGTGCTGCCGATCAATGTGACGCGAGTTTTCGGGTATTTTCGCAACCGGTCGCCTAAGATATTGAGCGTCTCTCGATACAGATCCATCAGCTTGATATTTTGCCGCTCGGATGAACCTTGGAATTCCTGCACCGCTTGTTCGGGTGTAGCATACGTGACATAACGCTCAGGAAATGCTGAGGAGCCTGCGTCGAAGAAAATATAATTCAGGATGGGGTCGGCATTGCGAGTACGGACTTCCTCCACCGTCATCCGAACCACATCCGACCGCTCGCCCGTTGACGAAATTGCGACCGCTCGAATGGACGCCGTCAACTTGGGACTTTTTTGCTCCTTTGGAGTAGCAAGAATAACTACTGGAACCTGCTGTTTCACAAAAATGGGAACCCGCTCCATTCGCGGCGTCAGATCGAACATCAATGCCAATGTTGCATTCACTTCGACAGCTCGCCAATAGCTCATGCCGCCAAATCGCCACTGCAGACTGCCGTCGTTGGCTTGTCCGCCCAATGGCACGCTCACGTTAATTCCCGGCTGCGCCCATAGCTTCGTCGAAAGCGGAACTTCATAACTCAAACCAAACGAGATCGAAGGACTGATCGCCAGTTTATTCGAAAGTGAGCCAGAAAGGATCGTCGTGTCGCGGGAGTACAGTGTGAGCAGCCCGGGTTCCACGCGATGCCAGGAGGTTTGGAACGATTGCTGGAATAGCAATCCTACATTCACCCCCCCGGTAGCGTGCCATCTCTTGGCTAACTCGTATGAAAATCCACCTCCGATCCCTGCTTCTCCGACCGTTGCGGCTATTTCATGCCGAATGCTGAATGGCACGAGAGCATTCGAGAGTGCATCGTAACTCGAATCCCCTTCGACCCAGTTAAAATCCGGATGATGAAATTGAAGAAAGAGGCTCGGCTGAAACGTCCACTCGGAATAATCTCCCCAAAACGGTATATCGGCGAGCAGCCGAACCCCATAATCATTCCCGTTTGCGGTGGAGTAAAAATTGCAATCGGAACCGGTAACAAGTGCCGGAACATTCGCATCGTAATAATCCCCCCATCCATAATGCAATTCCACTCCCGCCCGAAGCGGCTTATGCTCGATCGTCATGGAACTCTCGATCAGCGTATCCCGCATCACGACGGAATCCGCCGCATGGAACGCCCCCTGAGCCTGTGCCCCTGCTGAAACCAGCAGTAAAAGCGAAAAAAACATACATTACATAGATCACCGGCACCTCTAACGGGAGCGAAGAGAGATTATTTCCCCGCACATTTAAGAAGCTCACTCCGATCGCAGAAGATTATCCTACGATCGAAGCGAGCTTCGAGATGAGATGAGAAATGAGATGAGGAGAGCGCATAAGGAGATTGCCTATGCGCACAATCTTAATGTGCAGGATTTACGCTCGGTGGATCCAACGTTACGCCTCCTGCACCGGCTGTGCCATTAACTGGCCCTGCGGGAGTCGTGTCGGCGGTTTTCGCAATATGATTCTGATGCGCCGCCGATCGCTTCACTACATGTGTCGCCTCTTGCACTACTGGTGTTGCGGAGGCCTGTGGAACAGAAGAAATTGCTGGCGTTTCATGCGTGAGCGGAACTGCCATCTGCGATACATGCGTCGCCGGTTGAACCTGTGGAGCATCCGTGTTTACGACCGACCGAACGCCATACCCCGCAAGCGCAGAGATCGAAAGACCTGCCACCGTTGCGAGCGTACTCATCTTCGTAGCGAAAAGCGTTCTGAGCATTCCATGCGATCCCTGCGTAGCATTCGCCTTGCTCGTGCTAAGTCCTGCCGCCGCCAAACCGAGCGATGCAAACACCGCCCCGCGCAATTTACGCGGCGGATTCATCGCCGCTTCGTCGTGATGCAGCACTTTTTTCAGGACGAGTTCCGAGCGGAAGGATTTTCTGAGTCCTTCGCTCGCCGCAAGCGAGATCAGGAATTCCTGCTCCTGCTCGGCGGAAAACTCGTTATCGATATATGAACTGATGCGATCGTCGTGTGTCATAAAATTTTAGGTTCTATTCCCTTCGGAGTTCCAGCCAGGCTGCGATCATTTTTCGAAGCCGCTCCCTGGCGCGCCAGGCTCGCGTTTTGGCTGTAACCATCGGTACCCCGATAATATCGGCTACCTCGTCGTACGAATATCCAAAATACTCGCGTAAGATGAATACTTCTCGCTGTGCTGCCGGAAGCCGAATGAGTGCCCGCTCCAGCATATCCCGCAAGTCCGCCGATTCGATCCCTTCGCCGCGAGCCGCAAGATCGGCATCCGGGACATCATCGAACGAGATGTTCGGAAGCAATTTCCGGTCGCGGATCGCATTCAGCGATAGATTCCGCGCTACCGTAAAAAGCAATCCCGAAAACTTAATTACCGTTTTTTCCTCGCTACGAAGCCGGTACATCCGGCTCCAGACATCCTGGAAAATATCCTCGGCATCGCTTTTCGAGCCGAGAAACCGCACGATATATAAGTAGAGCGGACGCTCGAACGCATCGTACAATGCGCGGAAGGCCTCGTCATTGCCTTCCAAAAAGGTGTTGAACGCTATCGTATCGGCATCCGGAGCCTCCGGGCTGGCATCTGGCGCATCGCCATTTACGAACTCGGAGAGGCCAGCCGATAACTCGGCTGGAATTACATCAAAAACGCTCTCCGTCCGATCTAATGCCATACCTGTGGAACCCCTAAAACCGGACTATTATGCCCGATCCTCCTGGCCGATGACCAGTTTGTTCTTTTCCCTTTGGACGAGCGACACAGCAAAACCCCCAAAAGTTACAACGCTCTGGAAAAAACACTAACTTTTCCACACTAACCGTTAGGAAAACGCAGCTCGAAAAACCGAAAACGCATTTGTACTTCATAATCACCCTCGATTCCGAGCCATTTTCGCCAGTTGCACTCCTTCCAATTTTTTTTTGAATTCAAAATTCATAAACTGTAGACTTTTTTGGTCACCGCCGCGCCCACATCTCTTACGTATTACCTTTTACTTCTTACTTAATACTTTCCCTAAGAAATAGGTGCTCATTATGAGCAAACGCATTTGTTTTTCATGAACGTATGGAGTACTCCATCAACTTTTTCATTAATTTCATAGAGAAAACCATGTTCCCGATTTTCAATGAACTGCCACCCCTCCCATATTCTTAACTCTTACTTCTTAACTCTTAACTAAAAAACAGGTGCCCATCAATGCACTAACAAATATAATACATAAAATTGTCTGAACCATGATTTCTGAGATTTTTTAGATTTTGGAGATGGCTCAGTGTCATTCCTGCGTCCACGGGAATAACACAAATCTATCTGCTTAATCCACACCCCAATCAGCATAATCCAGGTTCAGAATTTAACCACCGGCACCGTCTCCACCTGCCCATTCATCCGGACGAGGCATTCATACACGCCATCTGTCAATTCCATAGGATTGCCCCACAGGAAGCTATGCTCTCCCGCACCCAGCTCCCCCGAAAACAACCGCGCAACCTCCACGCCAAGCATATTCACAATGAGAGAAAAGTGAAGGTTCAATCTTAAAAATACTTGCAATGTAACCATTTCAAAAGAAAAACGTCTCACTTTTCTAAACTCATAAATACCAATTGATTATGAAAATGTATCTCACCACTGCTTTGCTGCTATCCAGTAGGCTATGTGCAGCGCAAATCCCGGGCGACGTGATCGCAAAAAAATGTGACTCCATTTTTAATACTTACGATGGTAAGCCCGGCGTGGCTGTGCTGATCGTTCAAGATGGTAAGATAGCGTTCGAGAAAGGTTACGGTTTAGCTAATCTCGAATACAATATCCCGATCGGAGCGACTACAGTTTTTGACATCGCTTCGTGTTCGAAACAATTCACCGGGTATGCTATCTCGACGCTGATACAGCAAGGCAAGATCTCCCCCGATGATGATATTCATAAATACCTGCCAGATGTGCCCGAGTTTGGTAAGAAGATCACTATTGGGAATCTGATCCACCATACCAGCGGCCTGCGCGACTGGCCAGAGGCTTTGCATGCTGCGGGATGGCGCTGGGATGAAGCCTTTACATGGGACGATGTTATGCGTATGGTGAAGCAGCAAAAGGAATTGGATTTTGAACCGGGTTCACGATATGAGTACTCCAATTCGGGATATAATTTGCTCGCAGCAATCGTAGAGAAAGTAACCGGCAAAACTTTACCCGTTTGGGTTGATGAGAACATTTTCAAGCCATTGCAAATGAATTCGTCGCAGGAACTGACCGATTATTCTAAAGTGATCAAAAACGTCGCAGGTTCTTATTACTCGGATACCGATGGTTTTCACAAATCCTTCGATATGCTGTCGGCATGGGGGTCAAGCTGTATATTTACAACTGCTAAAGACTTAGCTAAATGGTTGATCGCATTTAAAAAGGGACTGGATAATAAAGACCCGGTTTACGCCCGCATGATCGAAACAGACACGCTGAATAATGGCGAAAAAAATACTTATACCTACGGCAACGGAGTAACAGACGACCAAGGATTGATGAATATCGAACATACAGGAGGATGGGCGAATTTTGCGTCGGTGATATCGACTTATCCCACTGAAAGTATTTCGATCATTTTATTAAGCAATAGCGGCAGCTTTGACTATGGGAGTGCAAATAAAGTAGCTCGCGCGCTTTTTGGCAGCAAGTTCAAACAGGATAGTGCCGTCAAGCCATTGGATTTGGGAACCAAGCTAACTGTTAAGGTCGAGGAATCCGTTTTGCAAAAGTATACGAACATGTACAAACTTCGCGATGGCTTGTTGGTAACGTTTACTTTAGAAGAGGGTAAGCTGATGGTACAGGCAACGGGCGAAGCGAAATTTCCTACCGAGCCCAAATCGGATACGGTGATCTGGGTACCTGAGTATCATTCTGCATTTACCTTTAGTGATATCACAGACAAAGCCAATACCGTGAAGTATCATAATATTATTGCGAAGCGAATAACCCCGATCAAAGTTGACATATCTCAATACGCCGGGAATTATTATAGTGCAGAATTAGAGACAACCTACCGGGTTTACACCGACAAGGATAAGTTGATGGTGCATCACATGCGCCTCGGTGATTTTGCGCTATCCCCGGATATGGAAACAGAAGGCCTATTTAAGGGCAATGTTGGCAAGATGGTGTTTGAGAAGGATGCGCAGGGAAAGGTGACAGGCTTTAAGCTATCAGGTGGGAGGATAGAGAATATTCGGTTTGATAAATTATAGTCTTGATTCAGTGTAATTCGTGCGCAGCACACACGGCGGCATCACTGCAAGCGCGACGAAAAGGGTAAGAACGAGAAGACGTTTCGGGAACATGTCTGTGCGTATGCAAAGCCGCGTGGGAAATTAAAAGTGCCCGAATGTCAGAACCTGGATTTGTGGCGATTTCTGAGATTAAGAAGATGAAGGTTTTTCATTCCCGCGAAAGCGGGAATGACATCAAACTAAATCAGCGAAATCAGATATAAATCAGCGGAATCAGCATGATCGATCATGCGTGGTTTATAGCCCCACACTCACCGAAGCGATCCCACCCCATCCGGTGATCGGCGCAACGCCATTGGATTCACCGATGTAATTCACACCGATACCGAGCGTGAGCACTTCGGGAACGATCTCAAATTGATACTGCGCCTGCGCATCGTACGCAAGCGAGCTATACGACGAAAGATTCGTAGGGATCGAATTCGGTATGCTCGGCGGCTGAGACGTTGTAGCGCCAAAACCCACCGCACCGGAAACCATAATATGGAATAAGGTAAAATCCCCGCCGCCCAAAATTCCATTTTCGCGGACGAAGGCATTGTCCTTGCCCCAATCGACATGCCGGTATTCGAGGAAGAACGTCATGAACGATCCTCGCACCGCGAAGAAATCGTTCGTGCCAAATCCTACATCGCCGACGCCCGAAAGGCTGGAGGTTTGTCCGCCCCCGATCACGGTCGCGCTAACAATGGAGCCAGGCACCTGCGCGTGGGCCAGATTGCTGACCGTTAATGCGCTGCATAAAAATAAGGCTGAAAGAAGTGTATAGAATGATCGCTTTTTCATAATGGTGGTTTTTAATATACCCCATCATACGCGACAAGATACGTGCCGATTCACTATTACTGGAATGGCTTGATGACAAATTGTTCAGACTTCCCCCTCGGGATCGAGAGTGTTTTCCACTCTATACCCTTAATGTGCTTACCAATATACACTATTTGCCCGACGTGATACGCATAATGGCTAATTTGGCGAAGAATGGCTTCCATGACCGTGTGGGACTCACCGCGAATAAATACTTCCCGATCGAGATCGGCATCTGTTAGCAGACGAATGGCGGAAAACACGCAGTCCCATCCCTCATCCCATCGCTTCTGCAATTCAACGAGTGATAGTCTCTGCTCGATAAATTCCCCATCGCGATTACGGTTCGCCTTTTCGCCATCGCTTGTCAGAAAATCCGTGAACCGCGAAAGCATATTGCCATACAAATGCTGTACGATGATGGCGATGGAATTCGATTCCGTATCCGGCAGCCAATGGATTTGCTCGTCATTCAATTGCTCCAATGTTTTTGTTCCCATCGAACGAAGTTGCTCGAAGCGATCGAGGGAGAGAATGAGAAAAGTTTTATCGTTATTCATTGAAATACTACTTACGCAAAACTTCCCACATCCCAATCCTTCTTCGGCAGTTCGCCGCGATAATGCTGAACGTACATCATGTAATTGGCAGAACCATCGATCACCATTTGCCGCTCATCCGGCGTAAGCGGTCGTAGAATTTTTGCGGGGATGCCCGCGACGAGCATTCCGGGCGGCACAATAGTCCCGCCAAGCACCACCGCTCCCGCCGCCACGAGCGATTCCTCGCCGATCACCGCGCGATCGAGCACCACGGCGTTCATGCCGATAAGGGCGCGATCCTTCACCGTACAGCCATGCAGCACCGCGCCATGCCCGACGGTCACCGCCTCGCCGATACATGTCGGGTTTGCAAAATGCGTGACGTGGATCGTGACGTTATCCTGAATGTTCGAATCCTTCCCAATGTGAATGCGCTCCACATCCCCGCGCACGACCGTGTTGAACCAAATGCTCACATTCTCGCCCAGCTCGACATCCCCGATCACGCGGGAACCTGCGGCAAGGAATACGCTTTCGTGGACTTTGGGAATTTTCCCGTCGAACGCATAGAGTTTTCCGGTTTCGACAGAAGATTCGATGGGGAGTAATTCTATTTCTCGCATACTCTACTAACACAATAGCACGTCATCGCCGTTCGTACTCTTACTTCTTACTTTTTATTTCTGTCGGCGGTTTGGCTTCCCCGGCAGGTTTGGTAGGATTGGTTTTCGATTTCTCATAATCATCCAGCGCCCCCGCATGGAGTGCCTTTTTCCCAGGATGTTTGATCTGAGCAATTTCTTTCGGCGAGAGTTCCGGCACAGCTACAACTTCATGCCGCTCTTTATAGAGCCAACCCACTTCAGCTCCTATCAGAAAAGCGACACTTGCATAATACAGCCACAGCGAAATGCCGACCAAGAACGCATACGTTCCATAGAGCGACCGGATGGAACTAATATGAGTCATGTAATAGACGAACGCGAACCGCATCGCTTCCGTAAGCACGACCGAAGTCGAAGCCGAAACAACGATCACCTTTCGAGATAGCCGCTCGTTCGGCAGCATCCGAAAAAGGATCCCATATAGGGCAATAGAAATGCCGAGCGTGACAAAACGCGGCATCGTCGTATTGACCATACCAGCCAGCCAGGCGGGAAGGAGATCCGTCCCAAATCGCTGCAAAAGGTTTACGATGGGCGATAAAAAGGTCGAGACAAGCAAAAGCGCCAATACAATGACCATGAGCAAAAAATCGAACAATTTTTCGATGATCATATTTTGCTTCGACACCATATTGAATACGGCATTCACCGAAGTACGAAGCGTCGAAAAGAGCGCGCTTGCAAGCCAGAAGAGCGTAATACCGCCAATGATCCCCGCCAGCGCATGCCTGTGGCCCATGCGCGTAAGTTCGGATGTTAACCAATTGTGGACGTTTCCTGCATTGATCGGAATGGGAAAGGATTCGGTGGCATAACTAACCACGTATTCGATCGCTCGCGAGCTGGTCAGCGCGGCAGAAAAAAAATAAAAAATAACGAGTGAAAGCGGCAACATGCAATACAGCACGTTGAACGCAATTCCAGCCGCCAGCAAAAAGCAGTGATCCTCCTCGGAGTATTTATAGACCCCGAGCGCGTAATATTTGATGGATTCCCAGATCCGTTTTCGATTCATGCGCTTCAAAAATACGACCGTTTCAACCCTGTCTTTCTGATTTGGATGTCATCCTGAACGGTCTTCATATTATCAAATCTTTTCCTTGCCGATCGCTGTTTTCGAGTTCTTCGTTATTTATACGCTACTATGAACCATCGTCTCCTGCTCTTCGTCGCCGCAGTTCTCCTCTCGATCCCCACCCTTCGTGCATCGGCACAACAACCGATCGACACCGTGGTTGTCCAAACGCTGACACTCGATTCTATTGGCCGCGCCGGGTATTTTCAATTTCCCGACACAGGCACATTCGAAAAAGTGCTGATGGAATACACAATGCGCTGCCACCACGCGCTCGTTTCGAACGGCACGCAGACTGAACAGGGCTGCGGCCAATGGGATTACAACTGCGAAACCTACATCTGGGACTCGACACGCACCGATTCCTTGCAAAATGTTGCGCCTTCTGCAGGTATTTCGAATTACCCGGCAAACACGAATTTTCCATACACGAAGATCGGAACACATTCCGTCACCCGAAGGGATGAGAAGATCGTGACCTATCCGGCGGGAACATCGTTCACAGCCGATAGCACCTCGGTCAATACCGGCCTGTTAGGATGGACACAACCATACGAGCGCACGTATTTTGTACTGCCGGCCGGGACTTCGCTACTTACAAAAGCAAAGCGCGCGACGGCCATCACTGGCATCCTCTTAGGGGCAGCAACTTCCTCCGTCGCAACACTGCAAGATCTCCGTATTCGGATGCATCTTGTAAAAGCGGGAACCTACACTTCGCTTAGCATTTATAGCGACACCAGTTTTGTGGAAGTCTATCATGCAACCTCATCGGTCGCTCTGAGATCGGATACGCTTCTGTTCTATCGTCCCTTTACCATCGACACCACTTCGGATGTGGTCGTGGAGCTAAGCTGTTCCGGGATCGGAACTTCGGAGTACGACATGAAGAGCACCGCCGGTTCCGTCTGGATGGAATCTACCACAGCCGAGCACGCGCTGAGCTTTGCAGGCTCTGAATTCGTTCCCATCCCTCAGAATGCCGCGAAACAGATCTCCAATGCGGTATCCATCGCCTTTTGGGCGTATGGCGATACGAGCTACCTTCCGGGTTCCAATTCGGTTTTTTGCGAAGGGCTTGGCAACTCGCACGAACGGCAGATCAATATTCACTTGCCCTGGAGCGACGGAAGCGTCTATTGGGATTGCGGCGGCGATTCACTCGGCAATTTTGACCGCATTCAAAAAGCCGTCGCCAAACAATATGCTGCCGGCCGTTGGAATCATTGGGTCTTTACCAAAGATGCGATAAGCGGCAAAATGGGAATCTATCTCAATGGCGCGTTGTGGATGAGCGATACGGGAAAGCGCCATACTATCCATGCGACTGAAATGCTGCTCGGCGGTGCGGCGAGTTCCGGGATCGGATGGTATGGCGACGTCCGCCATTTCGCGATCTTCAATCGCGTACTCGATTCGACCGACATCGTTCACATTATGCAGACGGATACTTCCATCCAACCACTTAACCCTATCACCTATTTCCAATTGAACGAAGGCTCGGGCGGAATACTCACGAATTCTGCAACAGGAATGCCTGCTTCGACGATCGAAGGAGTTCCAGTCTGGCATCTGATCCACGGGAAAGATCTTCCCAATAATTTCGCACCCTACAGTTTTCAGCCTAAAATCACGTTGCTTCAGCTTTCCACTCCCGCAACCGCGCAGATCACCGATCGCTACACATACGATACCATCCCCGACCACGCGCACATTGTAACGAATTATCGGATCGGTCATAATTACGCATTCCGTCATAATGATAGCGCGTATGCGATCGATACGATCTATGGAGATTATCTCGCCACGAAATCTTATACCATTGATGAAGATGGAAAGAAAGTGGATTCCATCAATGTCGCCGCGCAGGATACGGTGAAGCCGACGAATCTCTATTATTTCACGCGAGGCCAACAGAAATTCGAGCTGATGTCTTTCGTTACGCCGTATGGAATCAATCTTGATCTCGGCAAGACCGGAAAAACATGGGAGTTCGATGTAACGGATTATCTTCCAATTTTGAAAGGATGGCATCGGCTAACCATGGAGCGCGGCTCCGGACAGGAGGAGTTCGATCTGAAGTTCCTGTTCATCAAAGGAACCCCGACGCGCAAGGTACTCGACATGCAACAGATCTGGCCAATGACCGAAGAAAATTATCAGACCATCCAGTCCAATTTGCGCTATCAGCCGCTTTCGGTCTATCTTGAACCAAATGCGAAGGCCTATAAACTTCGTTCCTACATCACCGGCCACGGTCAGCAAGGGGAATTTATTCCGCAGACGCACTACCTTTCAGTCAATAGCAAAAAGTACGAGCGGCTCGTGTATAAGATCTGCTCGCTCGATCCGCTCTATCCTCAAGGCGGAACGTGGGTCTATGACCGCTCTGGCTGGTGCCCGGGAATGGCGACCGATCTTGCCGAATATGAGATCACCGGTACGGTCAATCCGGGCGATTCGGCAACGATGGATTATGGCGTCGAAGGCGGTTCCGGCGATTCGCGCTACGATCCAGGCTCCCAGCTTGTGAGCTATGGTCCGCCGAACTTCACGCTGGATGCCGGAATTGTCGATATTCTGCGCCCATCGGCAAAGATCGCTTACGGGCGCATCAATCCCGCGTGCGACCTCCCGATCGTCCTTATTCGCAACAATGGTTCCACCACACTGACGTCGCTTCGATTCGAGTATTATGTCGATAACGGACCGCACAGGACGTATAACTGGACGGGCAGTTTGGCCTTTCTCGATACGGCGTCCGTAACACTTCCGATCGATTCGCTCAGTTTTTGGACAACGGTCGACACCGGGCTGTTTCATGTGGATATTTCAAATCCGAACGGCGGCGCGGATCAGTACGACCAGAACAATCATTATTCCTCCGTCTATACACAGCCACCGGCATATAATGGCATTGTTGTCGTGAATCTATACACGAATTTGAGTCCGCAGGATAATTCGTACGAGATCTTAGATAAATTCGGCGATACCGTTTTTTCAAATGGCGGTTTCGATGCAAGCACGAACTATTACGATTCACTGATACTGCCTGTCGGATGCTACACGATGGTGTTCCACGATGCCGGAGAAGATGGGCTTTCCTTTTTCGCAAATCCCAACCAAGGCACCGGCTCGCTTCGACTCAGGAAAAATGCAAAAAATGGAACAATCCTTCACACGTTCAATCCCGATATGGGCATGGGAACGCAATACGATTTTTCCATCGTGCAATCGCCATTGGCCGTTGGCGCTACTCGTCCGGAAATTCGGCATATCGGTTTGTACCCGAATCCCGCGATCGACGAGCTGAATGTCGATCTCGAGGGGATGCCAGATGGAATGATCACCTTAGAAATAATGGATGTGACCGGCCGAACACTCCAGCGAGAACAGCGCTTTCCCGATGGGCTTGGCGGATTGCGGGCTGCAATGGACCTAATGGGCGTTCCGGCGGGCAGCTACTTCCTGCACATCGTGACAAGCGATGGCGAAAGTACGCAGAATTTTGTAGTGAAATAGGGCAAGCAAATTTGGAATGGTTATCGTAAAGATGTCATCCTGAGCGGAGTTCTTCTCGACGCGCATCGCCCACGATGCTTGGAGAGAAGAACGGAGTCGAAGGATCTCTTTTAATCGCATGAGATCCTTCGACTTCGCAAAAACTCCGCCGCATCGTCGACGATGCTTCGCTCCGTTTTTGCTTCGCTCAGGATGACATTTAACGAAATGGCTTTGTCTGAGAAGTGACCCCGTTCGGAAAGGAACCGAAGGGGCGCCTTTTTTGTCTTTCGGGCCTCTGGGAATGCTGTCCGGTAGGATTTTCTTGATCCTTCCGGCTTTTTTTTGGAAAAACAGCAGTTTTACAGAGAAATGATTCGCATGAGCGATCATCGGGCGGGCAACGCGCGGGAGTAACTCAGTTGGTAGAGTCACAGCCTTCCAAGCTGTTGGTCGCGGGTTCGAGTCCCGTCTCCCGCTCTTTTGCATAGTGGATAGTTGATAGTGGAAAACGGATAAGGGATCCATTACTATTCACTTTCCGCTATCAACTATTCACTACGAATGACGCCACCAAAATTATGCGGGGATTGCGGTACGCAAATGGATCTGAATCCAGACCTGTTTGCGCTTCCGGGCCTCGATCCAGTGGCAAACCCGGACGGAAGTGCGGGACTAAGTTTTAATTTATCGCGGGCATTGCCGGTAACGGTGTATGTCTGCCCGAGCTGCGGACGGTTCAAGTTCATGTCGGCCATCCTTTTGAATAATATCGAAGGCCAACAACGCGAGACCCCTATAGGCGCAGACAAATTCGAATAGTAAACGTTTTTAGGAACATATCATGAGAGACATTATCACACTCGAGTGTACCGTCTGCAAAATGCGGAATTACTCGACCACGAAAAACAAACGGAAACAATCGGGCCGTGTGGAGTACACCAAATTCTGCCCGAAGGATAACAAGCGTACCCTGCACAAGGAGACGAAGTAGTTCGTAGCCGTAACCTTCAGGTTACGGTGGCGAAGCATTCACACCGCGACCCAAAAGTCACGGCTATACGACAGTAGCTCAATTGGCAGAGCAGCGGTCTCCAAAACCGCAGGTTGGGGGTTCGACTCCCTCCTGTCGTGCGAAGAACCGTAGTGAAAGAATAGCTCAAATGGAATTTTACACCGTGACCTGAAGGTCACGGCTACACACATGGCAGAAACAACAGTCTTAGCGCAGCCCGGCGAAAAGCAGGGCCTCGGAAAAAAATCGTTCACGTTCTTTACGGATGTCGCGCGCGAAATGCGCAAGGTCAGTTGGCCCAAGCGCGACGAACTTCAGGATGCGACCGTCATCACGCTTGTGTTATGCGTGGTGCTCGCACTTTTCACGTTCGGAGTCGATAAGGTCTTCGAGACGATCATTCGCGGAATTTTCAGATTATTCTAATGATAGCAGAACAGCCGGTACTCGCTTTAAAATGGTATGCGCTCCGAACCTTTACCGGCTCGGAAGCGAAGGTCAAGGCGTACATCGAAGATGAAATGAAACGCCGCGACCTTACCGAACGGGTTCCCGAAGTCGTCATCCCGAACGAAAAGGTGTATGAAGTCCGCGATGGAAAGAAGAAGGTAAAAACGAAAAGTTTCCTACCCGGCTACATTCTCATCGAGGCCGCGCTCGATAAAAAGCTGATCGATCTTATTCTTTCGGTTCCCGGCGTCGTCAGTTTTGTCGGCCCGACCAAATCGCAGCCCACCGCGCTCCAGCCCGACGAAATGCGCCGCATTCTCGGTAAGGTCGAAGAAAAACGCGGCATGGAAACATCCGAAGTCCGTTACCACATGGGCCAGCCCGTAAAGGTCATCGATGGACCGTTCTCCGGTTTCGGCGCACAGATCAAGGAGATCAACGAAGACAAGCAAAAGCTGAAGGTCGAAGTTTCTATCTTCGGACGCAAAACTCCCGTCGAGCTGGATTACACGCAGGTCGAAGCGGAGTAAAGCCCGTGCGACGCGCACTTACCGTTCTGTTGTTTGCGCTTCTCACCTGCGCCGCTCATGCCCAGGGCTACCGTGGTCGAGATTTCTGGATCTGTTTTCCGCAGAATGCAGTCCTCGAGCAATCAGATAAAGTGCTTCAACTTTCGGTTTATATCACTGCCGAGTCGCGTGCAACCGGTACCATCACCAATCTTTTAGATGGGACTAAACAAGATTTTACGCTTGAATATGGCTCTGCCATCGAACGCGACATCGATACCGAAATAGAGATCGGCTCCTCAGAACGCACGCAAAGAAATTCCATACACATTGTAAGCGATCAGGATATTTCCGTGTATGTCGTCGATCATCGCCCTTCCAGCACCGATAGCTACATGGCGATCCCAACCGAGTTATTAGGGAAGGAATATATCGTCGCAGGATATACGATCTTACGCAATGGCTCCTTCAGCTTCACGTCGCAGGCATCCATCATTGCAACGGAAGATAACACCTTGGTAACGATGCATCTCACCGATGCAACCAGAGAAGGACTTCCGAAAGGCCGAACAGTACTGTTCGCTTTGAATCGAGGCGAAACGTTCCAAATTCAAGGCTCAGTTACCGGCAGCGATCTCACCGGCTCGACCGTTTCCGCAACGAAACCCATTGCATTCTTCACCGGACATCGTTGCGCGCAAGTTCCACCCGCAGCAACCTTTTGCGACATGCTCCTCGAATCCGAGCCACCGGCTAATGACTGGGGCACATCCTTCATTCTCACAAAATTCGAGGGAAAAAATTATTATGTTGCGCGCGTCATTGCGAATGTTGATTCTACCGAAGTCTCGATCAATGGCATGAAAGCGAAGATTCTTAATCGTGGCGAGTTTTACGAAGTAGATACCTTCTATCACGATGCGACCGTTACCACAAGCAAACCCGCGCTTGTGGCACAGTATTGCACCAGTTCCGACGCCGACACCGTGAAGATCGGCGACCCGTTCATGCTCATTGCAGTTCCCTACGATCGCTTTATCAGGGAAACGACTACGACTTCCGTGGTCGATGCACGGTTCCAGCATTATCTGAACATTGTGGTGCCGGACTCGGGTGCAAGCTCGCTCAAGCTCGACGGCGCAACCATCGCGCTTGGAAAAATGCCTCCCGGCTCCAGCGTTGACGCTAAACGAACGATCGCGAGCGCGACGGTCTTCACACTGCGAGTTCCCACAGGCCGCCATTTGGTGGAGTGCAGCGCGCCCGTAGCCGTGTATTCCTACGGCTTTGGCCTTGGCGACGATAACTACGACTCCTACGGCCACGCCTGCGGCATGCGGCTGGATAAATAAACCCCTCTTCTGTGAGGAAGAGGGGTTTAGTAAATGGAATTTATTCCTTTGCCACTTTCAAGGTGATCGCATCACCTGCATCTGTAGTAATGCGGAGATAATATGTACCTGGTGGGAGATTGGGCGCGGGGATAGCGGCTTCATGCGAGCCGGGTTGTTCTAATTGATATTTCGCATTAGCGATGGGAACCGATCTTCCTAATACATCCCGAAGCTCCATGGTAACGAGCGCGGTGCGGCCCATTTGGTAGGAAACATTTATCTCATCCTTCATGGGGTTTTCCAGAAGCTGTGCGGAAAGCAGAGCCTGAGAAGTTATTGGAGAGCTGGGCTGCACACCTCCGAATTGCGGGCCCAGGAGAATCTGGAGCCCCCACTTGCGCCACGGAGGGAACCGTTGTATCGTATGGGTGCGCCAACGTATCGGCCTTTATAGAATCATTGTAGGCATTAAACCCTGAAATGGTGCCATTTTTGAGATAGCTATATTTCTGCTCGACCGAATCCATCCAATTGGTATGGCGGTTTCGAGCTACAGAATGATATAGGCCAGTGTCAAACCCAGGGCATTTTCCACTTTGAATAACATACTGTATCGCTGCCAGTTTAGCCGTTTGGTTGTTTTGCAATGCAGTAATCATGTCATAAACATCTTGGCAGTACCAGATTGTATCGGGATTTAAATAGAGCACTTGCTTCAACCACGTCAAAAAATCGTTCCAACGTCCGGTCCCTCCGGCTGACCATCCCGAAACTGCCCCATCAATATAACGAAATCCATCTGAACCTAATGTTACTCCATCGGACCACAATGGACATTGTTCCATGAAAAGCCGAAGTGTGTCATATGCATCAGGTTCGATGTTGTTCGATTCCAGCAGGTATCCCCTTCCAAATAAATAATAGCACTCTATTGAATCGGCCTGCATGTTTATTTGAGGCAAACTCTGTGGAGTGAACCCCTTCTTTTTCGTTATGAGACCGCTGGAACATTCGTAGCCGGTTGGGGAAACGGATGAGGGATAATTGCCTGGAGTCTTCATTTCACTCCAACTGAAATTTTGTTGTGCGCCCGTCTGCCGATCCGGTAGGAAAGCCTCTGTTGGTTCCACTACTGCGATTCGATCCCCACGATCATTTTGTGCATGTGCATTGACGAGCAATTGCGACTGCGCGAATGAGGAATCGCTCAGCGTCAGCAGCAAGAGAAGAATGGCTATTTTTTTCATTTCTTCATAGAGCACGGGGCGGATGTGCGCAACACGTCCCTACGGTTCCATAGTGGCTAAAAAGAAAACGCTTGAAGGCAAAAAACGCTCATAATCCACTAATAATTCGCCATTCCGAACTAAGGCAACCCCCTTTCGGTTAAACGCGCTCCAAAACAGAACAGCAGAAAATGTCAAGAAAACACCCCTTAGAGCGCACTCGAAATATCGGGATCATGGCGCATATCGATGCCGGTAAGACCACGACCACCGAGCGCATCCTCTTTTATACCGGCCGCGTTCACCGCATGGGCGAAGTCCACGAGGGCGGCGCCACCATGGACTGGATGGAGCAGGAAAAAGAGCGTGGCATCACGATCACCTCCGCCGCCACCACCTGCACCTGGCGCGAAACCTCGATCAATATCATCGATACGCCCGGCCACGTAGATTTTACGGTAGAGGTCGAGCGTTCGCTGCGCGTATTGGATGGCGCGGTCGCGCTCTTTTGTGCTGTTGGCGGCGTAGAGCCGCAATCGGAGACGGTATGGCGTCAGGCCAATAAATATGGCGTACCGCGCATTGCGTTCGTCAATAAAATGGATCGCGTTGGTGCGGATTTTTTCAATGTCATCACGATGATCAAGGAGCGGCTCGGAGCCAATCCGATCCCGATCAATCTTCCGATCGGCGAAGGCGAGATGTTCGCCGGCGTGATCGACCTTGTGACGAACAAGGCGCGCATGTATAACGAAAGTTCCTTAGGAACGACCTGGGATGATGTAGAAATTCCCGAAAATCTGAAAGAACATGCGAAAGAATGGCGCACTCGCCTGTTCGAATCCGTCGCGGAAGTAGATGATACGCTGCTTCTGAAATATCTCGAAGGGGAAGAAATTACCAGCGAAGAAGTAATGCGAGTGCTGCGCTTGGCAGTCATTGATTCGAAGATCATTCCTGTGCTCTGCGGCTCGGCGTTCAAGAATAAAGGGGTGCAGGATCTGCTGGACGCCGTCGTGGATTATCTTCCAAGCCCGGTGGACGTCGGCGCGATCGAAGGACATCATTTGAATTTGACCGATCACATCAAGCGTGAACCGATGGATGGCGAAAAATTCGCCTCGATCGCGTTCAAGATCATGACCGATCCGTTCGTCGGGAAGCTCACGTTCTTCCGCGTGTATTCGGGAACCCTGAAATCGGGTTCCTATGTGCTGAATTCCGTCAGCGGACGCAAGGAGCGCATCGGGCGCATCCTTCGTATGCACGCGAACCACCGCGAGGATATTGAAGAGGCTTATACCGGCGATATTTGCGCCGCCGTCGGCCTCAAGCAAACTCGCACCGGCGATACGCTCTGCGATGAGGACGATCCGATCGTCTTGGAGCGCATGATCTTCCCGGAACCCGTTATTTCGCTTGCCGTCGAGCCGAAAACGAAAGCGGATTCCGAAAAAATGTCGGAAGCATTGCAGAAACTTGCCGATGAAGATCCGACATTCCGTGTCAAAACGGATGAAGAGACCGGTCAGACTATTCTCTCCGGTATGGGCGAGCTGCATCTCGAAATTCTTGTCGATCGCATGAAACGCGAGTTCCGCGTCGAGGCGAATGTCGGCAAGCCGCAGGTCGCGTACAAAGAAACGATCCGCAAGAAAGTTACGCAGGAAGGCCGCTTCATTCGCCAGTCCGGCGGCCGCGGTCAGTTCGGTCACGTCTGGATCGACATCGAGCCGAACGAGCCAGGAAAGGGGTATGAATTCGAAAATGCCATCGTCGGCGGAACGATTCCTAAGGAATTTATTTCGCCGGTCAGCGCGGGTATTGTCGAAGCGATGAAGAATGGCGTACTTGCAGGATATCCCGTCGAGGACATCAAGGTTCGCTTGTTCGATGGCTCGTTCCACGATGTCGATTCGAGCGAAATGGCCTTTAAGATCGCGGGTTCCATGGCCTTCAAGGAGGCCGCCCGCAAAGCACAGCCTGTTATCCTCGAACCGATCATGGATGTCGAAGTCGTAACGCCGGAAGATTACATGGGCGACGTTATCGGCGATCTCACCAAACGCCGTGGCAAGATCGAAAGCATGACCGCGCGTTCGGATGCGCAGGTCATCAAGGCGTCCGTGCCGCTTTCGGAAATGTTCGGATATGCGACGGTCATGCGCTCGATGTCCCAAGGACGCGCGATCTACTCGATGCAATTTGCGCGCTATGAGGAAGCCCCGCGCTCGGTGCAGGAGCAAATCATCGAATCCGTAAAGGGCAAAGCAGCAGCTGGTGGGTAAGAACTCCCCTTGCACCATCTTAAAATTGCACATCGGATCATGGGATTGATTTTTCCCATGATCCGGGAAACCCGTTGTTGCAAAATTCGTTGTGAAGGTGCTCCGGCACATGAATCCGGATAACCCTCTACACACCCCTTGCCAATAACGGAAGAAATACCCTCAACAGACCAAGCTCCGGCCCCGCCGGATTTTCCACCCGATCCGCATCTGATGGATTTTGTGGTGCTATTGATGGCGCGGAAATGGGCAATAGCGGGTATTGTATTGTTTTGCGGTGTTGCTGCCGTGGCATTGACTTACATGATGCCGCAGACGTTTCAGTCGCAGGCAACGATGTTGCCACCGGATCGGCTTTCCTCCTCGGGATTGCTTTCCAAATTCAATTCAGGATTTGCGTTGGAGATGTTGAAGGAGGTCGAGAACCCGTCGGTCGATCTGCTGCAAAATATTTTGGAATCGCGCTCACTTAGTGAGCGTCTTGCTCGGGATAGTACGATCCGTACTTATTTTGCCTTGGAAGGTAAGCAAGATGCAGCCATTGTCGAAAGCGTTCAAAAATCGCTTAAAGTGGAACCTGGGTTTACAAAAGTCAGCGTGGATGGAACGGTTGAAACTGCATGGTTCCCAACTGCTTCGGAAAAAGAACGCGCTCGGCTGCTGACGTCGTATATCGCAAATGTGGCAATCGCCTGCATGGATAGTACACTACGAGCAGCTATTTCCTCCATGGCTCATACCACTCGGCTGTATGCGGATTCGGATTATGCACTGGAACGCGGGGAGTTGGATTCGCTCGACCGCCGACAGGAGCGATTCGAACAGGAACATGGAGTAGTAAAGCTCGAATCGCAAACGGAAGCTGAGATCGGACGAGTGGGGGAACTTAAAGCGCAGCGCGATCAGGCCGAGATCCAGCTTCATTTGCTTTCATTGGATCTTTCAACGACTGCCACTACCCGAGAAGCGTCGGAGGAAAAGTTAAATGAAGCAGAGCGAGCAGCAACTACGTATGAAACAGAACATCAGATCGGCCCTGCACTCGATTCGCTTCCAGAGATCAACCGAGCCTATGCGGAAATGTTGCGCGATCGGAAGGAACTGGAGCTGATCGTTAACTTTCTTCGCCTGGAAGTAGAGCAACAGAGAATCTTCGAAGTACGTGAAAAATCGCTGATCACGGTGGTGGATACAGCGCGCCCGCCAGAAACCAGGATCAGCCCTATTCGTTCGGAAACAGCATTTCTGGGGTTGATCGTTGGAGTAGCACTATCTATTCTATACATTGCTGCCTTTTCGATCAGCCTTTCCTGGGCATCCGAAACCAAATCACGCAGTCTCATCCGATCTGTAGAAGCAGATGCGGCATCTACGATCTTTCCCTGGAGTCGCCGATGAACAAAGCAATAACGGTTCCAACGAGCCTTAAAAACCAGCACCTTCGTTTCTCGCTGCGAATGATCAAGTATTGCCTGTGCTGGTTAATGCTATGGCAAGATGGAATGGTTGCTGGTTCCATTCTCCAACTCCGGACTTTTATTGCGATCCCCATAAACATCAGCATCATGGAGGTCTTCGGAGCATTCCTGTTCTTTACTGTGATTATCGAACGGACAATCCTTCGGGATTTCACCATTCGACGATCGTATTTTGCCGGTCCGCTGATTCTGATAGCATTGGCCTTCTTCGCATCCTGGTGCCGTGGAAGTTTTATGAAGCAACATATTGCTTTTATTCTGGAATTTCATGACGCCTTCGAACTACCGTTTATGTTCTTCCTCATGAATGTAGCATTCCGAGAGGAAGAGGATCGTATAGGACTTTGGTCTGTGATCTTCTTTGCCATCATTTGCAAAGCATTGGACGGTGCCTACATCTATTTCTTTTCCACGCGGCCGGAGAAATATTGGGGGGTGGTCCAATCCTGGCGGGATGGCTATTTGCTCGGCATCGGCTGCATCGGGTTTCTACTTTTGCTTCAATATCGCGGCACTATATTGAAACGTGTGAAATGGTGGGTTCTCGTAACCTTCCCGGTGCTTGCGCTCACCTTCGTTATGAGCTTTCGGCGAACATTCTTCGTAGGAACATTTATCTGTATGATGATAATGTTCTTTACCCTACCACCAAGCAAACGTAAGCTCCATTTTACATTGGTGGTTTCCGTTCTGCTCGGCTTTCTCCTTACAGTCGTTTTGACCAATCCGATGGAGGTCGTGTCACGGCTGGCCGGGATCGTTGCACCCCAAAATGAAGGCTCCGCTTTCATTCGCTTAATGGAGTGGCCCAATGTGATTAAAAACATTATCAACAATCCTATCCTTGGGGTTCCTGTCGGGATTCCTTGGACAACGTACTATAGAATGCCGCTCTCAGCCGTCTATACAACACTTGGAACCCATAATACCTATCTTTATTGGCCTCTTCGCGCTGGTATTCCCGGTGCAATTGCTTTCATCTGGCTCATGTGCAAATTCTGGAAGACAGCAATCCTCAACTACCGACTTCGCAGAACCGAAGAAGACTTCCTCGTTGGCCAGTGGGGTATTCAAATGCTTATAATGTACCAAGTTGCATGTTTCTTCGGACTCATGTACGGTGATGAAATGAGTGGTATTCTTTCTGTTATGCTGACCGTCTTTCAATTACAGACGAAGCACATCACGGGGCGTTCGAGCTTGCGAGAAGTGTCGTTCTGGCACACGCTGAAAAGCGGTGCACTGAAATATCATGAGCCCTTTCTCCGACGATTGTGGGGACTTTTTAATGAGAACTCTCACTTGAGTACCGTTCGCCTTGCTGCGAGTACCCTGTCCGATGCATAAAGGAGAACCAGTATTCCAACTCCGAACAGAGAAAGTTCCTCTCCGAGACGCTCAGTATCCGATCTGGCAATTTCAAGTGTTAACGCATACCTTCCAGATGGAAGCACTGCCGTTAAGATGCCATTTGTGTCAGGGGCGGTAGCAATACGATTCCCAATGGAAGATGAAAGATGCCACATCGGCCAATAAAAATGGTGAAATCGGACTTGAAGGCTATCATGTAAGTCAATCTGAAAATGAGAAGTGTTGCCCTGTACATCGATTGTTCGAATCATATCCCCCACTTTCAACAATGTGCAGGCAGCAATTTCGGGATCGTTTTGGTGAACTTTAGTATACAACTGTATCGTGGCAGTATCACCGATCGTCTGAACGGGTACATACTCGAACGCACTCCATTGCATTTTTTGCTCGATCGGGAATTCGGTCAGCGTTTGAAACGAATGAAGATAAAAATAGGAACATCCAAATACAAGCGCAAGACACGATGCTCCCGAAACCAAAATATACACCGACTTCCGCTCGAACAGCTTTCCTTCGACGGCTAACAACACCGACAAGGCAAAACCAATAAAAACATAAAATCTGGGAGGGAATTGAATAATGCCCAAAATAGGAACGACACGAACAACTGGAACTGCTAACGCTGGGAACTGAGCGAGTAAAACAATGCCCAAAAGAACTACCCATCCAAGGCTTAACGTACCTCTATCTTTCCGCCAACGAATGAACCACAATACTTCCAACATGCTGCACAGAACAAGCATCAAAACAGCAAAATAGGAATCGGTACGGTTCTTGCCGCTCAATAATTGGTTTATGAGGGAAGTTCCGAACCACCGTTCATTGCCCAAAGCAGACACATAGTCAAGATGAGCAGCATGTTGGAACTGAAGGATCGGCCACAAGTAAAACGCCGTACACCACATCGCAAGGAACACCGATAACACGAATGGGATCGCGCATGAAATGCGGCGGCCTTGTAATCTTACTACAAAATAAAATGGCAAGGCGCAAGCGAGTACCGCCGTCATTGGAATGCTTGTAAGAATCATTAAGGAACATCCGACACAACCAGACACTACGGCCAAAAGCTTTTTGCTTCCGTCATCAGATCTCAAACTTTGCTCCACACTACCAAAAACGATCGGAACCCAGGCAAGCGATAAGAACTCCGGATAATTCGAGCGGATAATAAGATCGTAGAATGCATACGGCCCAACGGCATAAACGATCGAAGCAAGCCACGCATTCCTTCCTCTCAAACCAAGCATGGATAGATACCATCTGCAGCTTGCCACCATGGACACCATCCCAAACATGGATACCATCCGCATCGACCATGGGAACGAGTGTGTGAGACCGTAAAAAATGGATCCAATAATATAGGTAAGCGGAGGATAGAAATAAAATGTTGCCGAGCCAAAACCAAAATAGCTGTTTGGCGTCCATCGTGGAATAGTGGCTCCAGCCTCCCGCAGGTTCGTATATTGCGCGAGATTATTGAGATGGAAAAAGGCATCGTAGCCAACAAGTGGAACTCCAGATAGAAGAATGGCAAGGGTAAATAATCCTGCAAGTGACACCATTGTCCAGGCGAGTCGCCGAAGCATCATCTCCGATCGTTCCGAATTGTCCATTGGTTTCATCTTCGGCTTTTGCGAAAACGCAGGTTCATGATAAGCGCGCCACAAATGGTTGAGAACAATGAAATCATCGATATTGTAGAGCCAACCCTAAAGCTAAGTGGGTCAAATCGAAAGGTTATGTGGCGAAGGCCAGCCGAGAGAAATATCCCTCGCATCGCGTAATTCGCTCGATAGATAGACTGTTCCTTCCCATCTACAAAACACTTCCAACCTGGATAATAGGTATCCGAAAGAACAAGATAGGCATCTCGGGATGGTCGTGCTGCAATATCGAGACTATTATCGTCTTCTTTTACGATACGGGCTGCTTCCCATGCCGAAGAAGAAACGGAACTATCGCTTAGCATTTGCGGATGCTCCGAACCATCGGTAAAAAGCACCTCTTCGTGCCGATTGTTCTCATCAAACATTTGTCGAAGAACGGCTGAATCATCTGGAACTGTCTGTGAGCGATAATAAATCGTCGCTCGTGGCCTCACGAACGTATCGTCGTATATCGTCACTGCACCCGAATCAGCAACCGGCAACGTTCCCCTCGGGACAACACCTGGAACGAACATCAGGTATTTCACACCCATCAGCCCTAATGCCTTTGGATGCGGAGCATTCGGAAAGATCTGTTTTACTTGCGGATAGAATGATCGCGGTACAACGCTTTCATATCCTGTGATCTGAGGAATATCATACAGCCAGGGAAGATTATCGAGAAAAAGATACTGATGTCCGGGATATGCGCGCCGATCAATGAATGCGCGGGAGCCATCAAGACGGTCCTTGAGAAACGTTATCGATCTGTTTTTCGGAACTAATGGGAATGTATGAGGGTCGAGCATGGGAAGAAAACTTCGCCACCAAAATACCGTTTGGATGATGGAACATGCCAAGAGAGTAAGAACAAAATAACGTGAAGCAGTGAATGACCACCGATCCCATTTCAAAACCAACACACATACACCGAATACTACACCAAACGGAATAAGCATCATCGGGGAAAGAACGGAATAATGTTCAAATGTGCCTGCGATACGATCATGCACCCATGCCGCGTTTCCGTCCGCATAGGCAGTTCCCGACGTATGACGAAGCAAAAACGATTCGATAGCAGAATGCACCGACGGACTCAATGTCCAAACAAGATTCGCGATTAGCAACAAACCAAACGCTGCAAGTCCGATCCACAATACCCACTTCGCTAATGTATGTCCACGTTGTTTGAGATCAGTATTGGTGAGAAATGCTTCGAGGCGTTCGGCACCAAGCACGGTCAATCCCAAAGTTCCGACAATAAAAAAGCGGTGGTACAACCACGCGAAAAGCGGCGTAAAAATAGGAAGCAAAAATCCCGCAGCTACGAGCCAAACGTATGGACGTACACTCTCTTCCGAAGATCGAAAGGACAATACGGCCCACACCCCCATCAACATTTCCGTAAAACCAAGATAGCCACTAAAATCTAACGGATGTACCCCAGCAATGGATGTGAGGCTCACGCTCCGAACAATTCCCATTAGTTCGGGAATAAAAAAGGTGGAAAGCAACACAAAGGAAAGCACGCGATCGATCAACGAATAGGGATGTCCGTGGGTCGGAGAGTAAAGCGTTCCATGTCGTACCGATTCCAGGAACAGCTCTGTTGCCGGCAGCCACATGATAGCCGAAAGAGTGAGCGCAACGGCGCAGGGAACCCCGAGATGCATAAATATTTTTCTCGACAGTGATCCCTTCGCCTTTAGACTCCATGCTCCGGTGACGATCACGAACGAAACAACTGCATAGGCTGCAGATTGCAAATTCGAACCCAACAATGCAAGGCCCAGAAAAAAACCAGCTGCCAAAAGATAATGCGTTGAATGTTTGCGGTAGTATTCCAATGACATCGCGAGCGCAAACGGAACCCAGCAGAATGTGGCGAGCGCCCACGAATTTAGCAAGTGCGTGAGAAACATTCCGTTGAACATCCATGCCGTAGCGAACATCAATGCTATGATCCGTCGCCTGCGATGAACTCGGAGTAGAATAAACATTCCCGCTCCTGCTGTAAAAAGTTCGAACACCAAGATCAGATTGAATGCGTACGGCAGATCGAACGGCAGTAACAGAACGTTAAAGACATCGTACGTTTGACTCGATGCAGCATACTGCGGGTATCCATTCAGGATGAGCGGATTCCAATAATAGAATTCACCGTTGCGAAATGCCTTTTGTGCTTGAACCTTCCAGGGATAACTCTGCATCATTGCATCCGTCAGGTTGTGATTGTAGGCTTGCGGTGGGCCGTAGTTGCTCGAAAACGGCAGCGTCATCGTATCGAACTGATCCGTAGGAAGCAGCAGCCGGCCCTGAAAAAGGGCCGGCCAAAAAACAATGACGATCAAGAGCGCGAGAACCAAGACACAGATCGCGTCTTTGAAGCGGGATGAAATGTCGCGTATCAAGCTATAAAGATTTTGATATCGAACGATGGATCAATCAAATCGGTGCGATAACTCATGCTCTCTCCCGCTTCATAAACCATAAGCCAAGAATCAAAAATAGACTGAAAAGGCTGATCCACGCCCCTATACGAAATGACATTGGCTGAAAAACAAAGGAAATCCGATGCTTGCCCGGCGGCAATGCAATAGCACGCATGGCATAGTTGCACCGAAGAACCGGAGAGTTATTTCCATCGATCGTTGCTTCCCAACCGGGATAATAGGTGTCGGTTAAAACGAGATATGAGGAATCATGATTTCTCGCTATCATGTCGATCTTGTTTTCAGATGCGTTCGTTATCTCAACTGTATCTCCCAGCATTGAAGATGAATGCAGAATCCTGCCGTGCGCCTCTGGAGTAAAATATACTGCAGGCCAGGATGCACTATCATTAGACATCCGACGTAAGATCATCGTATCATCCGAAAGTACCTCTGCGTTGTGAGCAAGATATGTTCGTGGGCTAACGTAGGGGTTCTTATAGATCCAGAGTGCGCCAGAATCAACACAAGGAAGTGAATCGAACGGCAATGGCTTTACTCGCACCAGTGTACCGACATTAAATTTACCAAGGAACTTTGGAGTGACCAGCCCACTATCTTTCAAATGCAAAATAGCGGTATAGGTGTAAAGACTTCTGGGCGTCATGCTGGCATATCCCGTTGCTTCGGGTATGCCATAGATCACATTCTCATTATTCATAAATGCGAATTGCCTTGCCGTATCGATCTCACGATAGAAATATGCGCGCGAATCGTGAGTAGATGCTTCAAGCAGACGTGTTTCTGGTGTTTCAGGGTAAAGGGGATATCTCGATGGGTCGAGCATGGGCATCCATAATCGCACGAATAATATCAGTTGTAGGATGGTGATGCCCCCTATTGTTATTTGGAATGATTTCTTATTGAATCGATCGTTCCACCAAAGCACCGCCAGCCCGAGAAATGATAACGTAATTCCAATAAGAAGTTCCGGCCTTCTCAACCGCCAATAATCGAGAGTTTCGGAAAAGCGTTGATGCACCCACTCTGAATTTCCCTCCGCAAATACAGAGGATCGCAATCGTGGAAGTAGATGCATTCTCGCGAAATGTTCGATCAATGGAAAATTAACGGCACGCAAAATAGTGAATGCCAACAAAACGACAACGATCGCCCCCAATCCAAAAGCAAAACCCTTTATCCACTTTCGCAAAGATATACTCCATTCAACGCTCGATAGAATGGCGTCTAATCCAATCGCCCCAGTTCCACACGCGCCAAGTATGAATATGATAAAGAAACGATGATAAATATAATGAAAAACTGGCGTGGCAATCGGAAGCAAAAAGCCCGCGATCATTAGAACAACAAATGGTCGAATTTCAGGCTTTCGTTTCCACAATGCAATGCTTGCCCAAACAGCTATTAGAAGCGGCAGGAATCCTATCGCCCCCTCGAAATCCTGTGCATAGACTCCAATGGCTTGATGAAATGTAACACCCCGAATCGATCCAGCCAGTTGCGGAATAAAAAAAGTAAAGGCAAGAGCTATGCTTTCTATGCGCTGAAGCACATCATACGATCTTAGAAGACTGGTTGAAAAAAACGCGCCTCCATGTACCGTCTCTCGAAATAATTCCAATAATGGGAGAAGGATGATCGCGCTGAGACCGACAGCAATTCCTAAGACCATCGCAAGTGGCCGGACTAATCTGCCGAAGGGGTTGCGCACTCGGAGAAACCAAAGCGATGCTGAATAACAGACCGTGAGAAATGTGAGGAAAGCAATGGTCTGGATGTTCCCGGCGAGAAATCCCAGGGCAAGTGCAACAGATGCCCCAGCTAAAAATTTGAACGTAGGACTCCGCTCGTGCTTATGTAAAAAGAACAGCACCCAGGGCGCAAACGAAAACGAAGCGGGAATAAAATGGGCGAGCAGGTTCGTGATAAAGAGTGCGTTCAACATATAGGCGGTGGCAAAGATGCGCGCAACTCCAATACGTTTGTTATACTCGCGCAACAGGGCATACATTCCTATCCCCGAAACAAAGAGCGGGAGCAAGAGAAGTATTGGGAACCCGAATGCGAAGGGAAGAAAGAGGATAAAATGGTAGGTCCCTAATCCCAATATGTCGAGATATTGAGGGTAGCCATTCAGGATGTAGGGATTCCAAAATGCAAAATTCCCGTGTGCGTATGCTTGTTTTGCGAAATATTTTTGAGGATAAAATTCAGTACAGCCATCGGTAACCAACGAATTATATGCATGTTGCGGACCGAAATACTGTGAGAACGGCAGCGTCATCGTATCGATCAGATCGGAAGGCAGCATCGTCCGGCCATTAAAGATAACTGGGAAAAATGCGAAAGCAAGCGTCGCAGTCAGCAATCCGAAAGTGATCGCATATTCGCGAAGGGACTTATTCATTGCAAAACCTTTTGAGGACAACTCTGGCATCGTTTATAAAACGAGTGACTTCATTAGATGCTCCAATTCTTCCGCAGGATCGGTGCAAATACCGGAATGCACTTCCGAAGTTTGAATCATCGTGCTTCGCGGCGAAACAAGCCAGTGCCAGCGCTCATGCTGTGGAAGCTCACCAATCGGACCTGCACTAACTCCGCCTTCACAAATTTTCGGAATAAGCGATAGGTGCCGCTCTATTTCTGCAATATCGATATCCGGATAAAGGCTTCGCACCCGCTCTATATCGAGATGAGCGCGCGCATCCAGATACCGCAGCGTTCGCGCAAACACGATCACGCCCGCGTTGATAAACTCCGCACGTTCCATACGCGGAACAATGCGAATGATCGCATAATCAAATGATATTTGCTTTGGCATTTATCACCTCCTGTTCAAAAATGCTCGATGACTCAAGCCGCTTCATGAGAAAATTAAGATAGGCCTCTCGATGGTCACTAACATTCCCGAAAAATGGCTCTCCTTCCAGCCATTCATCTGGAATAAGTGAGACTATAGATTGAATCAAATCTTTACTCAGAATTTTCTTAAATTTCTGACTCGCATCATTAATGTTCTCGGCAACCCGTAGCAGCACATGATCTTTGATCGCAGCAAAAGGGCCTCCAAACTTATCCGAAGCCGTTTCCCACTGATGATGAAAAAATAACGAAGCACCGTGATCGATAAGATATAGCTTCTTATGCCACATGAGCATATTCGTATTGCGCGCTGTTCGATCGACATTCATGATAAAGGCATCGAACCAAACGATTTCAGATGCAAGCCGAGTATCAATGTTATTCGCCATTGGATCGAATGTGATCGAGCCGGGGAGATAATCCATTGCAAGATTAAGTCCGGCGCTCGACTCGAGAAGTGTTCTGATCTCATAATCAGGTTCGTTGCGTCCGAGCATGGGATCAAGGAGCATAAAAGCCAATCGTGGCACCGGCAAACCAAGCGCTCGTCCAATTTCTCCAGCGATGAGTTCAGCAATGAGCGCCTTTCTACCCTGTCCCGCACCCCGAAATTTCAGCACATAAAGTCCGTCATCATCCGCTTCTACAATCGCAGGCAGCGAACCGCCCTCGCGAAGCGGCGTGACATAGCGGGTGGCATGAAGAGTTTCGAGCATTGGCAAAGAAACAACGGGACCGTGGGAGTAGTCTCACGTTCTCTCACGTTTTGCCTGCTCATTATGCCGAATTTCAAACGCACCCTCATCACCGCCGCGCTGCCATACGCGAACGGACCGCTACATATCGGCCATTTGGCCGGCTGTTATTTGCCCGCCGATCTCTATGCGCGCTATAAACGGCTTGCCGGGGAAGAAGTCCTTTTTATCTGCGGCTCCGATGAGCATGGCGTACCCATCACGATCTCGGCGGATAAAGAAAAGGTCTCTCCGCAGGATATTGTCGATCGGTTTCACAATCTCAACAAGGCTTCGTTCGAAAAGCTCGGGATTTCCTTCGATTATTATGCAAGAACAACAAGCCCGGTTCATCGCGAAACATCACAGGAATTCTTCCTAACGCTATTCAACGGCGGCTTTCTCGTGCCTCGCGAAGAGCCACAGCTCTATGATGAAGTTGCAAAGATGTTCCTTCCCGATCGTTATGTCGAAGGAACCTGTCCTGTTTGTTCAAATCCCAGCGCGCGCGGCGACCAGTGCGAAAATTGTGGGACGTACCTCAATCAAACGGAACTTATAAATCCACGCTCGAAAGTAACGGGTTCAATACCCATTGTGCGTCCGGCAAAACATTGGTATTTCGCGTTATCGCGGTTCCAGAAAGAGCTGGAACAATATATCGAGTCGCACCGAGATGATTGGAAAGAAAATGTTCTGCAAGCTGCGCGAAGCTGGCTGAAATCGGGATTGCAAGACCGGCCAATTACCCGCGACCTTACCTGGGGCGTGCCCGTACCGCTTCCGAACGCAGATGGCAAAGTGCTATATGTATGGTTCGACGCCCCGATCGGTTACATCAGCGCAACAAAAGAAGCCACAACCGATTGGCAAAAGTGGTGGCAAGATGATGCAACACAATGGATCACCTTCCTCGGAAAAGATAATATCGTATTCCATACGATCCTTTTTCCGGCAATGCTTTTGGCCCATAATAATGCAGACAAAAGCCGCCGTTATATCCTTCCCGAAAATGTCCCCGCCAATGAGTGGATGAATTTGGAAGGGCAAAAGCTTTCGAAATCGCGCGGATGGACTGTTGAATTGCACGAAATTGGACAGCGGTATTCTCCTGATGTGATTCGCTATGCTTTCGCAACGATGCTCCCCGAGCAAAAGGATTCCGACTTCCAATGGAAGGAATTTCAGGCTCGTGCTAACAATGAGCTTGCCGATATTTTCGGAAATTTTGCGAACCGCGTGCTCACGTTCGCATCGAAGCATTTCGAGAACAAGATCATGGGCAACCGGAAGGAGCTGGATGCCGAAGGTCAGGCGCTCCTCGATGGATTCGGCATTCGCGCAAGCGAGATCGCCGGAATGTACGAGCGATTCCGACTGCGCGATGCAACTGCAGCAACGATGGATCTTGCTCGTTCTGCCAATAAATATTTCAATGATGCTGCACCCTGGAAACTTATTAAAGACGATCAGGCCCATGCCGCGCAAGTTATTCGCTCGTGCCTCGAAGCGCTCCGTGCGCTTGCGGTATATTTTGCGCCAATTACCCCTAATGCAAGTACAAATCTTTTAAAAACGCTCGGCGTAGCTGCAAATGAAGAAAATTGGTCGAATGCACACGAGCCAAAACTGCATGGACAAACCGAACTTGGTCCTATCGAAATTTTATTTCCAAAGATCGAGGATGAAACCGTGACCGAAGAAATTAAACGACTCGAAACCATGGCAGCCGGTAGCCGTGACCTTCAGGTCACGGTTGCGGAGCAAAAAACTCCAGTCGAATCCACAACGTCGGCTAAAGCCGACGGCTACAAAGATGGCCTTATTTCCATCGATGATTTCAAGAAAATAAAACTCCGCACAGCGAAAATTTTGGAAGCAGAACGTGTTCCAAAATCAAAAAAGTTGATAAAGCTCCAAATCGTTTTAGGCGAAGAAAAGCGCCAGATCGTTGCCGGAATTGGAGAGAAATTCACTCCCGAAGAACTGATCGGCAAAACGATCGTCGTAGTTGCAAATCTACAACCTGCAAAACTAATGGGCCAGGAATCGAACGGGATGCTGCTGGCTGTGAATGATGAGAGCGGAGCCGTTTCGCTTATTACAAGCGACCGGGAAACGGGGAGTGGGCTGGAAGTGCGGTAAACTTCGGATTTAATTCAACTCGAATGTAAGCCAGTCTTTTTTTTCGGCATACATCTCGCGAATTTCTTTTGCTAAAATTGGATCCTGCGCCATAAATCCGAAGACGAAACCTTGCGCGCGAATGAGTCTTGATTGGTTATCATCCGATATATTTAGATTATGTGCTTCTTTCATCGCTTTATCAAATTCATCAGAAATAGGATCATTTGGTGAGGTAAAATGATCGTATACAACTGAAAAGGCAAACGCTTCGAGCATCGGCTCACGGGGCGGTGGGGCATTCATATAGCCATTAATTCCACTGCAAACGTGCCATAGAATGGTTCCATCGAATCCGACTCTATCTGGATAGAAAAATTTCGCGGCGCTTAATTGAAGATGCGATATGGTGATTTTCGAGCGATCTTCAAGCGAGACTCCTTCGATCATAAGCTGCTGCTTCGATGTCAGATACCGCACCATCAATTGCGTCAAAAACTCGAAATATAGGTTCCTCCATTGAGAATCAACCACCTCGGAAGGAAACCGAGAGCGAGCATCCAAATGTCCCAAAAAATAGTCGTTCTTAAGATCGTGATAGTGCTCTCCAATATACTCTATCACTCGTCTATTATCAGCCGCAAAACCAGCGAGTAATGATTCAGAATCCGGCTCGAATTTAAGTTCAAATTGGGTATAGGTTTCACCATTGGCATGAATGTCCGGCTGTCTCGGCCCTGTCAAATACCGCTCGAACTCTCGGTGCAAGCTATCGAGCGAAATGCTCTGTGAGTGAACAATAGTTGGAAATACTGCGAGAAGCAAAAGAAGTTTTTTCATAAACTTCCTACTTTTTTAGAAAACTCGCAATCCCCTTCTTCGTATCCTCCGTTCCGCGCGCCAGTGCGTTCATGCTCGCTGCATATTCCAATCCGGCTTCGAGACTCATGCCATGCTGCGCGGCAAGTAATGATTTCGTGAGCGCAATCGCAGATGGCGAATTCTTCGATACCTGCATTGCATACTGCTGAACCGCCGCTTCGAGCGAACCGCATGGCACAACATATTGAGCAAGCCCCAGCGAATAGGCTTCCTCTGCACTTATTTTTCTCGCGCTTAAAAGCAGTTCGCGAGCATGTTGCTCGCCAATCTTGCGGACAAGAAAGATCGAAACAAGCGCGGGAATGAATCCAATCGCGGTTTCCGTATAGCCAAATTGAGAATCATCGGCAGCGAAGATAACGTCGCAGACGGTAGCGAGTCCGCAGCCACCAGCAAGCGCAGCGCCATGCACTTGTGCGATGGTAAATTTTGGGAATGTGTAAATTTTCCAAAGCAGATCGCGCAACCTTCGCGAATCGGCAAGATTTTCTTCTGGGCCATTTTCGGATATCTTTTGAAGATAAGCCAGATCCGCACCCGCGCTGAATGTATTGCCTTGCCCTTTGAGAATGACGACGCGAACATCCTCATCATTTTTCAATTCATCAAATGCCTGCGATAGCTCGCCGAGAAGTTCCGGCGAAAGCGCATTGCGTTTCTCCTCGCGCGTCATCGTGATGGTGGCGAGGGGGTGGGATTTGGTAATGGTTAGTAATTCAGTCATAGGTTTTATCAGACGAACCTGAGCCACTTAGAGTTCTCGATACCACAAAAATTGAATTTCATCGGGAAGTCCGGGGTATTGATTATGCCGGATCGTACGGAGCTGGAAACCCATTTTAGCATAGAAGCGGCAAGCTGCCACATTGATGTCCTGCGTTTCCACTTTTAATTCTGTGCAACCGCGTTCCATTGACCACATTACCGCTTTCTCAAATAAAAGAGAACCGATCCCTCGATTTCGAAACTCCGTTGCGATCCGAATATCCCACAGAAGTGCCAGATCAGTGCGGCCCTCGAGCATATACACTCCTGGGGTATTAAAAGCAACGATCAGACTGCCGATTCTAACATCATTTTGAAATGCAGAAAAAATGATCCACTTCGACATATCGAAACGCGTGAACCAATCAATTGGACGTTCCAGCGTGTCGTAATCTTTAAAAAATTCCGGAACAGTTTCTTCCGAAAGATTCCATTTGTCCCCGTTTTGGATCACCTGAAATCGAGAATGTCCAAAAAAAGAAATGGGAACTGCCGCATAGTGGGCAAGTGCTTCAAGCGAGGGAATTTCCTCTCGGATTTCAAGCATTTCCGAAATTCGTCACCTCTTCGATCAGCGTGGAAACAATATCTTCTTCCTTGATCCGGCGGATCATCACGCCCTTGCGGTAAAGGATTCCCACACCCTTTCCGGCGGCGATGCCAATATCCGCTTCGGATGCTTCGCCGGGGCCATTCACCACGCAGCCGAGCAGTGCTACTTTTACCGGCTTCTTGATATGCGCAACGGCAGCTTCTAATTCACGGGTAACTTTAAATAGATCTATTTCAAGCCGACCGCAGGTTGGGCAGGCGATAATTTCGACATTTCGCGATGTTAGTCCCAGCGTACGCAAAATTTCCTTGCCGGTCTCGACTTCTTTCTCGGGTTCATCCGTCAGCGAAACGCGGATCGTATCGCCGATGCCATCGGCAAGCAGTGTTCCAATACCAACAGCAGATTTGATCGACCCAACTCTCGTAGTTCCCGCTTCCGTTACACCAAGATGCAGCGGATAATCCGTGCGTTTAGCGATCAGGCGATAGGCATCGATCATCAGGCGTACATCGGTTGACTTTACGCTAATGATGACATTCGGAAAATCGAAATCTTCGCAAATATGCACATGGCGCATTGCGGATTCATAAAGCGCTTCGGCAGTCGGATAGCCATGCTTATCCAAAATATCTTTTTCCAGCGAGCCGGAGTTCACCCCGATGCGGATGGGAATGTTTTTCTCCTTCGCTTTGCCTAACACTTCATGAATGCGCTCGATCTTACCGATATTACCGGGGTTAAGCCGCACCTTCGCAACATTTCCCTCGATGGCCTTCAGTGCAAATACATGATTGAAATGAATATCAGCCACAATGGGAATATTCGATTGCTTTACGATCTCACCAATGGCTTCCGCAGCTTCCCAATCGTTGACGGTCACGCGGGCGATGTCACAACCGGCTTCTTCCATGCGGGCGATCTGCGCGACCGTCGCATCGACGTCGCCGGTCTTCGTTTTCGTCATCGACTGCACGGAGATCGGCGCGCCATCCCCCACAGGGATGTTGCCGATCATCACCCGCCGGGATTTTCGGCGCTGGTGCAACGCGGCATCCGCATGACCGTTTGCCGTGTAGCCGTTCGTCGTTTGAGTTAGTATTGGAATTTCCATCATTTTTATCTGCCAGCCTGTATTATTTATAAGCTATTCGTGAAATTTGCTAAATGCTACGCTCAGGTCTTTAGGATTATGGTATTTTACATTCAGCTTTTCAAATCCAAGAACAGCTCCATCGTCACCCTTCATCAGAATGACATCATCTCCAACTTCTTCCGAAATAACTTCCTTATTCGGATCGTCAAACCAGACGGTCAGAGTTTGCCCTGTTTCGTCATAATATACTTTTATTTGGTCCATATCGGTTCTCCCAGCTTAATAGCACTTGTAATGTACGATGTAATGAGAAATCCGGTTCCATTCTCTCTTTTTACGACAGCGCACAGCCATCTTTTATAGCCGGCCTCGGTATAGAATAAGAATACGGAAGCATCGGTTTTACTTTGGCGAACAATATCAGGCTCCTTCAAAGTAAATTCTACAACCGATAGCTTATCTTTCATATAACGATGCTTAACTTCACTGATACGACGCCATTGATTTTCCGTAATTCTTACCCGAAACCCCAAAGGTGTGTTCGTTTCAGAAATGACGTTATCAAATTCAAACATTCTAACTTTCTCTTATTTTTTCTCTTCCATTCTTCTGGAAGCCTCAAAGAGAATATCGCGTTCGTCATTCGTAAGATTCTGATAACCGGTCGCGGCGATCTTATCCAAAATGCGGTCGATCTCTTCTTGCGTGATGACTTTGGCTTGCTTGACATCCTGGATCTTTGTATCGGCAACGCCTCCGCCGTAACTATCGACATCGCGGTAATCGGCATCGACCGCTGCGCCGGACTTCCTTCCAAAAAATCCGCCATTCCTCGGAATGTTTACCGATCCGTTCCCCCACTGCGATTGGATCGGATTGCGCCGCGATGCAAGGATCTTGCCTCCCGACATAATGAGCATATAGATCATCCCCGTCACCGCGCCGCCCAAATGCGCAAGATGAGCTACATTATCTCCACTCGACGCATTGTACGTCGAATAAATTTCAAACGCGATCAGAATCGGTACGACAAATTTTGCGCGAATAGGAATGAAGATCGGAAAGAAAATTAGGCGCATGTCCGGGAACATCACGCCGAACGCTACGAGCACTCCAAAGATAGCTCCCGATGCGCCGAGCATGGGTCCGCCGCCCGCTCCAAAAAATCCGGATAGCAGTAAATGCGCCGTTGCACCACCAAGCCCGCAGATAAAATAATAGATCAAGAATTTTTTCGTACCCCACGATTGCTCTACCTGAACACCAACCCAAAAGAGCATCAGCATATTGAAGAAAATATGCATGAATCCCTCATGGAGGAACATGTAGCTAAAAAGCTGCCAGGGCAAAAAATGACCAGAGCCAAGCGGCCAGAGCGCAAAATACTCTACAATGCCATCGCGCAGCGGCAGCCCCCCGGCAAAATGCAGATCACCAAAAAGCAGCTCGATCAGAAAAACCGCAACATTGCTACCGATCAAGAATTTTATTCCTGCCGGAAACATCGAAAAGCCCGACATTCGCGGGCGCTGAAACGACTGCTGTGGATTCCAGGCCAATTATATTACGACTTAAGAGTGACGATTTCGGGCAAACACCGATTGTACTGGTTTCGCGCCATTGAAGAGTACGACGATTCAAGAGATTAGTTATTGGGACGCTGAAACTGAATTCCATCTCATCAATCCCAAAAATCTCATAAATCCCGGTTCAGATGATCACCCCATAAAAAGATACGGCTCCCAATCCTTATCAATCCGGCCTACGAATTGGCGCAGGAACGTCACATGATTGGGCCGGATCGGCCGCCGAGCCAGCACCATCTGCGCTTCGTCCGGTGTCTGGCTTCCCTTGACGTTATTGCACCGAATGCAGGCGCTGACCAAATTTTCCCACGAATCCTCCCCGCCGCGGCTTTTTGGCATGATGTGATCGACGGTCAGCGTAACGCTCGTAGCACCGCAATACTGGCAGCGGTGGCCATCGCGGCGGAGGATATTCTTTCGCGAAAGGATCACTTTTTTGAAGGGAACTCGAACATACGTCGAAAGCCGGATAACGCTCGGAAACGGCATCGTGACGGAAGTCGAATGCACCGCCTTGCCCGTCATACTCGTCACTAACTCCGCCTTTTCAAGATAAAGCAAAATGATCGCCTTTTCGACATTCGTGATCGCAAGTGGCTCGTAATTCCCGTTCAGGATGAGGACTTTTCCGCCTAACTTCGAGTGGGCAGGACTAAACTCCTGCTCGTCCTCGTGATCCTCAAATAACCCAAGCGATTTTGAGGTTAATTTATGCCGATGCTCCGCACCTGACCTCGTTCTCCGAGACCCTATCGACGCGGATCGCTTATATTTGTGTGCTTCGAATGCGGCTGACTCCTTCTTCTCTATTTGTAATGTTCCGTTCGCCCGGTCAGTTCCGCGACAAAATTATGATTCTGTTTCCACGCTCCGAACCATGACCTTTCTTCCCGAAATAGGTGCCCTTAGCAAAAACGCATTTGTACTTCATAATCACCCTCGATTCCGAGCCAATTTCGCCACGTTCTCTCAGAGCGAGCGCAAACGCATTTGTTTTTCATGAACATATGCAGTTATCCATCGACTTTTCATTAATTTCATATAGAAAACTATGTTCCCGATTTCATCTTTCATATTTCATCTTTGTCCAAGAGGGTGCCCATAAACATACCACCTAATATACAACATCCAAAACTCAAAAGCAAGCAAAATCCAAAATTATTTTTGGATGACTACGCTCCGGGACTGCACATATCCCCCGGACGACACCCGCAGAAAATAGATACCCGACGGCACACCCGAAACATCAAGCACCACTCCTGATTGTAGGGACGTGCTGCGCACGTCCTGCACCCTGCCCAGTGCATCGAACATCTCGATCTCCGGCTGCACAGTGCCCGATACCAGAACCCATATCTCATTCCCCGCCGGATTCGGCTGCACACTCTCGATCGTAAACGATGCTCCAGAATTCGCACTGGGTTCCTGACTGACTCCCTCAGCAATATCTACCACACCAACACCCACCGCGCGGATCGTATCGGTGTGATCTGTTTCCCCATCGAACAAGTAGATCGCAATGCTGCCGCGCTCCGTATCGGCGATCGTGGGGTTGAAGGAAAGTGTAAAGCTCCGAGGCGTGCCTGTAGGAATAAAACTCGTCGTTAGATTCGAAAAAGTGAAATCCGAGAACTGAGAACTATCGGGATGGAAAATAATGCTATCCACTCTCACCTGCTCGCAACCATGCGCGGCGATAGTGAATGATTTACGAATGGTATTTGCCTTGTTGTCAAGTTGCGAACCGAAATCGAACAAGCTCGGTGCTGCCAGATCGAGCGCGCCGGGATTTGGCTGAACCACAAGCGTCATCTGGAATGTGGTGTCGCCGTCTAAAAAATCGTCGTCGGAATAGTGCGCGTGAATAGTAATGGGATACGTGCCGCTCCTGTGCGGATAGACCGTTACGTGCGGCGTATCCGGATATTCGTTCCAAGGATATATCACGCGATCGGTGGTGTAGGTGGCGATGCTGGAATCAATCCCTTCGATGGTAATCGCAGTCAATCCCCCATAGTGACATGAATCCACTGTGTACTTAAACCAAAGCCAGAATGATACGGAATCGCATGTGGTAGTTACAAGGGTGTTGTTAGACGGGCCGCCTCTCACTTCATGCCACATGATTATTTGTGGCGGGATTGCTGGATCGGTGCCATTTATCAATTTCCAAAGGTTGTTGTTATCATCCACAACGTAAGCAATGTAACCATGACCCGTTACAGAAAGCGTTGGAGTAACACCGCTATGACCGGGTAGTAATCGTCCATCTGAGTTAGTGTGTTGTATATAGTACTGACAACCATCTCCTGCAACACAATTGACATCACCACCAGTCATAGAAGTTGAAACGATGGATTGAGTATGAGAAAAGACATAGAGTGGCGATGAAGTTAGAGTAGTATCGAACACAAACCAGTTCTTGCCAAAATCGGTGCTTATTAAATCCGGTTCTATCAACAAAGAATCACGATTGCCAGAAATAAGCCCATCAAAAGGGTAACCTTTCCTGTATAGAGGATTTCTCTTCCACGTCATACCCTCGTCATTTGATAAACCGCTGGGACAAAAAATGGTGGAATTTGCTACGTAGATTTGTCCAAACTCCGTGTCGGAAGAGATTCGTGTCCATGTGTTACCGCTATCCAGTGTTCGAAAAATTCCAGCAGCTGTATCCAGTCTAGTAGTATCGTCATATATTGAA